>Ga0256404_1010419_pt1 | contig 12852 bp, 11 predicted proteins | sample RumenRJG_01DNA_FD_185990 | JGI IMG/M metagenome (GOLD analysis project Ga0256404, IMG submission 185990) | Bovine rumen microbial communities from Lethbridge, Alberta, Canada - RJG_01 | ecosystem: Host-associated > Mammals > Digestive system > Stomach > Rumen | place: Canada: Alberta | collected...
CGGTAGGAGTGAGCCACCGATCCACAGCACCTAAACAATATTATACCATAGTTCTTGGAGAGGAACTCTAAAAACTACTACTTTTATTATACGAGGAGTACACATAATGAAAGGTTACCGCATAGTTTTCATACGCCACGGAATGACCGAGGCAAACGCTGACGGCAGATACATCGGCGTGACGGATCTTCCTTTGAGTCAGGAGGGCGCACAGGCGCTTTACGACAAGCTCGAAAAGTACGAATACCCGCCCGCACAGAAGGTCTACACATCGCCGCTGAAGCGCTGCAAGCAGACGGTGAGCATTTTGCAGCCAAACCGCCTGACAGTCGAGCTGCCCGAGCTTTGCGAAATGGACTTCGGCGACTTTGAGAACAAGCCCGTCAGCGAGCTTATCGACACCGACAGCTACCGCAAGTTCATACAGGGCGGACTTGACAACCCCGCACCTAACGGCGAATCGCTGCGCGATGTGATAAACCGCTGCTACAAGGCTTTGCAGATCATCATTTCGGATATGATGTACGAGGGACTTACAAACGTAGCGGTAGTCACCCACAGCGGCATCATAATGAATATGCTCTCCTGCTTTGGCATACCAAAGCGCAAGCCTATGGACTATTCGTGCGACTTTGGCGAGGGCTTTGAGGTGCTTGTCAGCGCATCAATGTGGCAGCGCAGCGAGGCTTTCGAGGTGCTTTGCACCTATCCCGCAGGCGAGGAGATAGAGGAGTACAGCTACTCCGACCCCGATGAAAGCTCCTCCGAGCTTCCGTCATGAAGATACTTGTAATAGGCGGCACGCGGTTTTTCGGCGTACCGATGGTGAAAAAGCTTATCGCTGACGGTCACGAGGTCACGCTTGCGACAAGGGGTCAGCACAAGGACACGTTCGGCAGCGCCGTTTTGCGTATCGTTATGGACAAAACAGACGAAAACAGCGTAAAAGCGGCACTTTGCGGCAAACACTTTGACGCTGTGATAGACAAGGTCGCATATTCGTCGAACGATGTGCGCTCGCTTTTAAGGCACGCGCGGTGCGGCAGATACATACAGATGTCCTCCTGCGCGGTATACCAAAGCGCTCACAAAGGCATTGCCGAGGATGAATTTGACGCAAAGAGCTTCCCTCTGCAATGGCTTGACAGACCGAGCGATTACGCGCTGGGCAAAAGACTTGCCGAGAGAGCCGCGCTGGAGTTTATGGACGAAAAAAACTGCGTTTTTGTGCGCTTTCCCGTTGTGCTTGGCGAAAATGACTACACGGGCAGGCTTGCGTTTTACGCACAGCATGTCTGCACGGGCTTGCCGATGTGCATAGAAAACCCCGATGTACAGTGTTCGTACATTCATCAGACGCAGGCGGGCGAGTTTATCGCAAAGCTCGCAGATACCGATGTTTCGGGCGCGATAAACGGCTGCTCGGTCGGAACGGTATCACAAAGAGAGATAGTATCCTGCATTGAAAAAACAAGCGGCAGACAGGCTGTCTTTTCACAAAGCGGCGACAAAGCGCCTTATGACGATACCGCGAGCGATACATCTTACGACTGCACAAAGGCGGAGTCAACGGGGTTTGCCTTTGAACAGATAAACTCGTATATTTACGCTCTGCTCGGGCGAGAGAGCGAAAAATTCAAAAATAACTAAAAAAGGGGGTACAGCCGTGCTGACCGTCAGACAGATAAAAATAAAAGCGCGAAGTGCGCTCAATGACAAAATGGGTGACGCGCTGACTATAACCATGCACGCTGTCACAAACATATGTATGATAGCCCTGCTGGAGTTCTCGCTGTACCTGATACTTGCGCGCTTCGGTCTGGGATATTACTACGACCTGCGCAACATCGTCAGAATACCCTGGGTAGCGGTGATGTGGGGCATACAGGCAGTGGTGATAATCAGCTTTCTGACCTATCAGCGCATGATAACCCGCAGGCTGTTTGTGGATATTTCGGTAGGCAAGGACTATATCCCCACACGGCAGTACATATTTGCACACACAAACGAGTTTATCAGGATATCCCTGCGTTCATCGCTGATAATGAATTTTCTCAAAGCGGTGATGTTCTCGCCTATCGTGCTTTCGGTCTATCTTATCTATATGTGGGGACAGCGCAACCGCACGGACGAGCTCACCTCGCTGGGACTTTTCGTATTTATGCTGTGTATCGGCTTTACGATAATCTGGACAGGCATTTTCATCAAGTACTGTGCATCGCTCGCACTTGCGCCGTACATAATGTCGCTCAATCCGCGCACGAATGTATTTGATGCGTGCGACCTCTCGGCAAAGCTGATGGACGGGCACTACGGACAGTATCTTTCGGTGCTTTTATCGTTTGTGGTGTATCTTCCGCTGATGATACTTATTTACCCGATCTTTGTGATATATCCGTTTCTGGAGACTTCGTACAGCACTATGGTAAAGGACATTATGGGCGATTACTGGCAGGATAAGGTGCCCGCGATGATAAGAAGATGGCAGAAATATCAAAAGTGACATTTACCTGCACCTGCGATGAGGACGGCAGAAAGCTCGGTGATATTCTGCGCGCGCACGGCTTTTCGCGAAAGCTTGTAACGCGACTTAAACGAACAGAAAACGGCATCCTGCGCGGCGGCCTGCCCATAAGGACGGTCGATACCGTGTTTTGCGGCGATGTGATAACCATTACCGAGAGCGACACGGGCGGCGCAGAGCCAAACCCCGCGCTTGACGTTCACATTCTGTACGAGGACGAGCATTTAGCCGTATTTGACAAGCCGCCGATGATGCCCTGCCACGAGTCGATAAAGCATCGCGGTGATACGCTTGCAAACTATTTTGCCGCACATTGCCCCTGGACTGTTTTCAGATGCGTCAACCGCCTTGACCGCGACACCAGCGGCTGCGTGGTCGTTGCAAAGAGCAGGTTCTGCGCGAACGCTCTGCAAAAGAGCTGCGATAAGGTCTATATCGGCATATGCAAAGACCTCTCTCTCGGCGGCGGACGGATATGCGCGCCTGTCGCACGCGAGAAAGAGTCGATAATCAAACGGTGCGTGCGCACTGACGGTCAGTATGCCGCGACAAATTTCTTTGCGGTGCAAAGGCACGGCAGCTACTGCCTGTGCAGGTTTGTGCTGGAAACGGGCAGAACGCACCAGATACGCTGTCATATGGCGCATATCGGGCACGCACTTGTCGGTGACGATATGTACGGCGAAAAGAGCGAACTTATCACAAGGCAGGCTCTGCACTGCGCACAGGTGACATTCACTCACCCTGTCACGCACGAAAAGCTGACGATAAGCGCACCGCTGCCTGATGATATGAAAAGGATAATGGATACATAAAAAACTCCCGCATCGCGCTGATACGGGAGTTTGTACTGTTTTCACATATATTGGACAGCCTGTTTGTGCAGGGCTACAAACTTTTTCGGGAAATGCACAAATCCGAAGCTGTGAAACGTGTACTGTTTAGAGGAGCAAGAATTCTCTCTGACAATAACGGAACATAACAAAAGAGGTGAGCCTTATGAAAGAAAAGACAACAAACAAAAAGCTGCTGATAATACTGCTTTGTGTGCTTTTGGCGGCGGTGGCGGGACTGCTCGTGTACATATTCTATGACCCGACGCCGAAGATGAAAAAGCCGTTTGAGAATTTGAGCAAAGAGCAGATAAGCAAGGTCGTGATGTGCAATAATTTCGGGCAGCCCAAGGCAGAGCTTGATGACAAGCAGACAGATGAATTTATCAGGCTTATCAGGGAGATAGAAACGGGCGATGTCACGACAGACACGGAATTTGACGGCTTCAGCTCAAAGAAGATGACAGTCGTTTACACCGACGGCACGCAGCAGGATATCGCGCCAAACGGCGATATGTTCACTATCGACGGTGTCACTTACAAGTCAGTTTACAGCGAGTGCCATGCACTTGATGAACTTCGCCGCCAAATACTGAAAGAATAATGAAAAAAGCTGACCGCAATTGGTCAGCTTTTTTGTATTTTACAGCTATCAGTCAATCTTCTCTATCCAGCCGAACTCGTCGGGGATAGTGCCCCACTGGATACCTGTCATGGTATCGTAAAGCATCTGCGAAACAGGTCCTATCTCGTTGTTGTTGATAGTCATTACCTTATCGCCCCACTTGAGATGTCCGACAGGTGAGATAACAGCGGCTGTACCTGTGCCGAATACCTCGTCGAGCTTGCCGTTGTCGTAAGCGTCTGCAATTTCCTGAATGGAAATCCTTCTCTCGCTTACCTTGTAGCCCTTGCTCTTGCAGACCTCAAGTGCAGACTTTCTGGTGATGCCCGGCAGTACCGAGCCAGTCAGCTCGGGAGTGATGACCTCGCCGTCGATAACAAAGAAGATGTTCATCGAGCCGACTTCCTCAACGTACTTTCTCTCAACGCCGTCAAGCCAGAGCACCTGCTCGTAGTCCTGCTCGTGAGCCTCTGCCTGACCTGCAAGCGAGATAGCGTAGTTAGCAGCAGTCTTGGCAAAGCCTGTACCGCCTCTTACTGCTCTTACATACTGGTTTTCAACATAGATCTTAACAGGGTTCAGACCTGTGGAATAATATGCGCCCGATGGCGAAAGGATTATCATAAGCAGATAGTGGTCTGCGGGCTTAACGCCAACATACGGATCGGTAGCGAAGATGAATGGTCTGATGTAAAGTGATGTACCTGCGCTGTGCGGTACCCAGTCAGCCTCCATCTTTACAAGCTCTTTGAGTGCATAGAGCATAAAGTCCTCATCGACCTCGGGGATGACCATTCTCTTTGCGGAGTTATTGAGTCTTTTGAAGTTCTCCTGCGGTCTGAAAAGCTGGATAGAGCCGTCAGCAACTCTGTAAGCCTTGAGTCCCTCGAAGATCTCCTGACCGTAGTGCAGGCACATAGCGGCAGGCGAGATCGGGAAATCACCGTAAGGTACGATCCTTGGGTTGTTCCAGCCCTTGCCCTCGTCATAGTTCATTACGAACATATGGTCGGTGAAGATGTGACCGAACCCGAGCTTTGATTCGTCTGTCGGCTTAGGCTTTGGATTTGCGGTCTTTTCGATTTTGATTTGCATCATTTTAAAATCCTTCTTTCCTAAAAAATCGTTTACATTATTTAACTCGCAGCAAGGCGCGGTGTAAGCTGACTTGACATCGGCAGCAGCGAGGCAATTATCCTGCACGCGGCGCGTGGTATTTCAGTAATTTGATTATATCACTTTAAAGCGATAATTTCAAGTACCCTGCGGCATTTTTTCGCGGCACAGCGAACAATATTATTCTAAAACACTAAAAGCCTACCTTGTTTTTGCGAAAATTGTGCAAAACGTGCAATTTCTGCGCTGGAAAACGTTTTCGGTTGACATTGATACTTTTTAGGTATATAATATATAGGGCAAAAATCTGCCTTTTATTCGTTTTTATGATTGTTTGCGAAATTTTTCGGTATAATACAAAAAAGCGCACAGTGCAAGGCACAGGCAAACGGCGAGGCAAAGCAAAAAAGAAAAGCGCATCACGCCTCGGTTGCAGTTGTGAAGGATAGCATATTATTCGGATTTTTATTAGTCGAGGTGACTAACCGAGAACGTCATAGATGACGTTCTCGTTAACAAGTACCCGCCCGCGACAAAATAAAAATCCGTCACACCTCGCAATGCTCGGCAGTCGCAGTTTAAATACTTGGTGATGTCTTTTCATTGGTGACGGGACGTTGAACAGGTTCAAGTCCCGCCTACGACAAGAAGAAAAGCGCATCACGCCTCGGTTGCCTCGGCGCAATACGCTTTTCTTTAGTCGAGGTGACTAACCGAACAAAAGACATATCTGTCTTTTGTTCGCTAACGAGTTGAACTGCGTTCAACTCGGCGGACAAGTCCCGTCGACGACAAAATAAAAATCCGTCACACCTCGCAATGCTCGGCGCAACGGATTTTTATTAGTCGAGGTGACGGGACTTGAACCCACGGCCTCTGCGTCCCGAACGCAGCGCTCTACCAAACTGAGCCACACCTCGAATTAGCCTATACATTATACCGCAATTTTGATGGTTTGTCAATACCAAATTTTTATTTTTTTATTAATACACGTCAAAGAGGTCTTTTTATGAAGGATGTTTTTAAACAATTCAAGTTCAGAAAGGTCATTCTCGCCCTTGCAGATATGTTTATGGTGGCGGTGTCCTCTCTGATAACCAACTTTATGCTCAACGGTCTGCGTTTTTACAAGCAGACTATGCTCCCGCGCGAAATGTTCATCTCGATAAGCATCAGTATGCTCTGCTGCGTGGCTTGTCTGACGATAACGGGCGCATACAGCAAGATGTGGAGATATTTCAAAAAGAGCGATTATCTCTCCTGCATTTACGGCATAGTGCTGGGCATGTCCGCGGCATACTTTATCGTCACTATCGCCAACGTAAAGGCTCCGTGGCAGTATGCTATCATCCACGGTTTGTTCTCGATGCTTTTCATATGCCTGTTCAGATTTGTGTTCAAGCACACGTTCATCGAGATAAGCGACACCGAAAGCTCATCATCGCCGTACAAGAGGACGATGATTATCGGCGGCGGACGTGCGGGCGCGACTATCATACGCGAGATATTCGGCATCAGGCAGCTGCCCGATGTAAAGAACACCCCCTACGAGCCTGTATGTATCATTGACGATGACGCGCGAAAGCTCGGGACATCTGTCGGCGGCGTTCAGGTAGTCGGCACAACGGGCGAGATACAAAAGTACGTTGACGAAATGAACATCGAACAGATAATCTTTGCTATCCCCTCCTGCAACGAGGAGGACAGGCAGCGTATACTTGACATCTGTTCAAAGACATCGCTTCCGGTAAAGGTCATCCCGTTCATCAGCAACGTGGTCTTTGGCGATGACAGCAACCCTGTTGTCAATCAGATACACGACATCAAGGTCGAGGACCTGCTCGGGCGCGAGCCTATCAGGTTTGACAATGACGATATAAAGAGCTTTATCGTCGGCAAGGTCTGCATGGTGACCGGCGGCGGCGGAAGCATCGGCTCGGAGCTGGTGCGCCAGATAGCAAAATACGAGCCAAAGCAGATAATCATTGTTGACATCTATGAGAACAATGCCTACGAGATACAGCAGGAGCTCATCATGGAGTACGGCAGCAAGCTCAACCTTGTAACGCTTATCGCATCGGTGCGCGACTATTTCAGAATGAACCAGATATTTGAGAAATACAAGCCCGAGATAGTCTTCCACGCGGCTGCACACAAGCACGTCCCGCTGATGGAGGTATCACCGATGGAGGCGATAAAAAACAACGTTATCGGTACATTCAACGTTGCAACTATCGCACAGTTCCACAAGGTAAAGAAGTTTGTAATGATCTCCACCGACAAGGCGGTAAATCCGACAAACGTTATGGGTGCTTCAAAGCGCTGCTGTGAGATGATAATGCAGTACCTTTCACAGCAAAAGACAAACACGACAGAGTTCGTAACAACGCGCTTTGGCAACGTGCTTGGCTCAAACGGCTCTGTAATACCGCTTTTCAAAAAGCAGATAGAGGACGGCAAACCCGTTACGGTAACACACCCCGATATCATCAGATACTTTATGACCATACCCGAGGCTGTGAGCCTTGTGCTTGAGGCAGCATCCTTTGCAAAGGGCGGCGAGGTATTCGTGCTTGATATGGGTAAGCCTGTCAGGATCGTGGCGCTTGCCGAAAACCTTATAAGAATGTACGGCAAAAAGCCTTACGAGGACGTAAAGATAATCTTTACGGGGCTTCGTCCGGGCGAAAAGATAAAGGAAGAGCTGCTTATGGACGAGGAGGGGCTGAAAAAGACCTCCAACAAGCTCATATTTATCGGCAGCCAGATACAGATAGACCCCGACAGCTTTATCGACTCTCTGACAATGCTGCGTGACGCTGCACAGGAAAACAACGAGCAGGTCGCAGTTGAGGCACTGCACAAGATGGTGCCTACATTTACTACCCCTGAAGAATTCAACAGCAAAACGGTCATCACCAAGAATGACTACAAGGATTACGATGAACACAGCAGCTCTGACAAGGACGCTGTTACCGTATGACCGCCGGCTGACAATTTTATTACGAAAGGAAAAGTGACATGCAGGAAAATCAGGAAGAGCTTTCTTTAAAGGACATATTCAGTCTGCTTATCTCGAAGATATGGATAATAATAATCATGGGCATCGTAGGCTTCGGCATCGCGTTTTGTATCTCTAAATTCGTTATGCCGCTGAAATACAGCTCAACAGTATCCATGTATGTAAAGAGCAACGCCAACAAAAGCAAAGAGGATGCCAATGTCAACCTCAACGAGCTGAACGCATCAAAATCTCTCGTTTCGACTTATATCGTTGTACTGAAGAACACAAGCGTTCTTAAAGAGGTAGGCAACGAGCTTATCAGTATGATAGATACTAACGAGGATCTCACAGAGGAGAAGATCAAAAAGTGCTTCAGCATCTCAAGTGACGGTACTATCAGCCCAAGTTCCATACTTAACTGCGTAAGTATGAAATCTTCGGAAGGCACCGAGGTCCTTGAGATCTCCGCAGTGACAAAAGACCCTGTCGTTTCAGCGGCTCTTTGCAACAGCTTTTCAAAGGTCGCTCCGGGAGTTCTGGTGCGCGTTGTAGGCGCAGGTTCGGTCGAAACTATCGGCGAGGCAGAGCCCAGGTACACAGCTGTTTCGCCAAGAACAAAGATGAACTGCCTTATAGGCGGCTTTGCAGGCGCTTTCCTTGCAATCGTTATCATAATAGTTGCTGACCTGCTCGATAACTCGATCAAGTCAGCTGACGATATCACCCACAAGTTCGACATCGCCGTTATCGGTGAGATCGACCAGTTCGGTACATCAAAGATCAAAAAGGGCGAGACATCGGTATCTGCAAAGAGATACACGATACTTGACCCCGATACGCCTTTCTACGTCAACGAGTCCTACAAGGCGATGAGAACCAACATCACCTTTGCGCTTGCTGCAAGCACTTCGAGAAACAAGAACGTGTTCGCTGTTGCCAGCGCAAACCCGAGCGAAGGTAAATCCACCACGGCAGCCAACATCGCGATAGCACTTTCACAGATGGACTGCAAGGTACTGCTCGTTGATGCTGACCTGCGTAAGCCTGTTCAGCACAGGATATTCAAGGTAAACAACAAGCTCGGTCTTACAAACGTGCTTGTACAGATGGAGATATTCGAGGACTGCGTAAAGAGAGAGGTCATCCCCAACCTTGACCTGCTCACCACAGGTACAAAGCCTCCGAACCCGTCCGAGATACTTGCATCCGATTACACCGCTGATGTTCTTTCGGGACTTTCACAGATGTATGACTATGTTATCATAGATACACCGCCTGTAAACGTTGTCAGCGATGCAATGGTTATCAGCAAATCTATCGCGGGCATACTGCTTGTCCTCAAATACGGCGTTACCACCTACGAAGACCTCAAAGAAGCTACGAGAAAAACAGAACTTTCAAATACAAGCATCGTCGGCTGCGTACTCAACGGCATCAAGAGAAGAAGCGGCTCACACAGCTACAAGTACAAGTATAAGTATAAGTACAAGAACTACTATTCCTACGGCTACGGCAGCAGCGGAAAGAAATCAAACGACGATGATGCTAATTCCGTAAACGATTGACGCTTATACAGTTAGGAGAAACAACTTGCTTACAGACCACCACAGCCACATACTCCCCGGCATTGACGACGGCGCAAAAAATGTGGAGATGTCGCTTGAAATGATACGCGCCCTCAAACAGCAGGGCGTTGAGCGTATCGTTGCAACACCGCATTTTTACGCGCACAGGGAGGACGGCATTGACGCTTACCTGCAAAAAAGGCAGCACGCCTTTGATACGCTTATGGCGCACAGCCCTGCAACAGAAAACATACTTCTCGGCGCAGAGGTCGCTATCGAGCGCGGGATCTCCGAGCTTGACGGCATACAAAAGCTCGCCTTTGAGGGAACAAACTACATACTGCTTGAATTTCCCTACACCAGCTTTGCTGACTGGATGATCGAGGAGATAGAGAATATCACCTACAATTTCAAGCTTACGCCTATTATCGCGCACCTGCACCGCTATACAGATGACTATTCAAAGGAGCAGATGCAAAGCGTGCTTTCGCTGGGCGCGCTGATACAGTTCAACAACGAGGTGTTTGAAACGTGGGGCGGAAAGCGCTTTCTGAAAAGCGTGATATCAAGCGGTCACGAGATAGTCTTTGGCAGCGACACGCACAATATGAAAACGCGCAAGCCGAATTTCGACCTGCTGCTGAAAAAAGCAAAACCCGAATGGATCAAACGATCCGATGCTCTGCTTGATAAACCAAAGGTACATATCTGATACCAAAGACGGAAAGCCGCGCGCTCTCCGTCTTTTTTTGCCGCGCACACCGCGGGTTGCAATTTTTCGCAAGATGTGCTATTATTAGCATACACACGAATAATCAGACAACAAAAGAGGAAATAATAGGATAAATGGAAATAGCAGCGATAATCATACTACTTATCATATCCGCGATATGCTCGGCGACCGAAACGGCGTTTTCCTCGTGCAACAGGATACGCCTTAAAAAGCTTGCTGATGACGGCAACAGAAGCGCAAAGAACGCGCTGTACATATGCGAGCATTTTGACAAAGCGCTCACGGCGATACTTATCGGCAACAATGTGGTGAACATTCTTTCATCGGCACTTGCGACCGTGCTTTTCACAAAGCATCTGGGCAAGGGCAGCGTGGGTGCGGCAACGCTGGTAATGACGGTGCTTGTGCTTATCTTCGGCGAGATACTGCCAAAGAGCCTTGCAAAAGAAAACTCCGAATCCTTCTCGATACTTATGGCGGCACCTCTGCGCGCGTTTATGTTCATCATCACGCCGCTGATATGGCTTTTCTCGGGGCTTGCAGGGCTTGTTACGCGCTTTGCGGGCAGGAACAAGAAAAAGGAAGAGCCGTCGATAACCGAGGAGGAGCTTAAATACATCATTGACGAGATAGAGGACGAGGGCGTGCTGGAGGAGCAGGAATCCGACCTTGTACGCTCGGCGCTTGAATTTGACGAGATAACCATCGACAAGATACTTGTGCCGCGCGTCAGCATTGAGGCGGTAGAGGTCGGTGACAGTCTTGATAAGGTCAGTGATATTTTCATATCCACAAAATACAGCCGACTGCCCGTTTACGAAAAGGATATTGACCACATCATCGGTGTTATACATCAGTCGGACGTGTTTGAGATAATCCTTGGGAAAAAGAAAAAGAGCCTGCGCGATATCATGAAAAAGCCCGTATACATCAGCGAGACTATCCGCATATCAGAGGCGCTGAAAATAATGCAGAAGGCAAAGGTACACCTTGCCGTTGTTATCGACCAGTACGGCGGTACGGAGGGCATATGCACGCTTGAGGACATCATCGAGGAGCTTGTCGGCGAGATATACGACGAGAGCGACGGCGACGATACCAGCTTTGTCAGGCGCGCAGACGGTACGGTGGTCATCTCCCCCGAGCTTTCGGTAAGCGACTTTCTTGAGCGCATGGAGCTTGACGAGGACACCATACAGACGGATATGAACTCCATGGGCGGCTGGGTGATGGATATGCTTGACAGGATACCCGAAAATGACGAATGTATACTTTGCCCGCCGTTTGAGATAACCGTGAAAATGGAGGACGAGCAAAGGATAGAGCGCATGGTGATAAAGCTTGACAAACAGGAGGCATAGGCTTTGAGAAAACGTATCTTTGAGATAATGCAGATAAGCAAAAAGGACGATGCTCCGAGCATGGCGTTTGACATCGTGCTGGTGCTTGTGATATTCACAAATATCGCCGCGATGTTTTTGCAGACCTTTTCCTCGCTGTCCGCCTACAATGATGTTTTTGAGGTGATAGAGCTCGTAACGGTCGGCTTTTTCTGCGTGGAGTATATACTGCGCATACTGACGGCGGACTACCTCTACCCCGAAAAGAGCAAGGGCGCAGCAGTGGTAAGATTTCTTTTCTCGTTTGACGGCGTTGTCGACCTGCTGACTATTATCCCTGCGTTTTTCCTTTCGGGCTTTGTTGCTTTCAGACTTCTGCGGGTGGTGCGTATATTCCACCTGTTCAGGATAAACTCGCAGTACGACTCGTTCAACGTGATAAAGACAGTTCTTTACAACAAGCGCAATCAGATTTTTTCATCGGTGTTTATCATTCTGATACTGATGCTTGCATCGTCAATAGGCATTTACAGCGCCGAGCACGAGGCTCAGCCGGGTGTTTTTGAAAACGCTTTTTCGGGCATCTGGTGGAGCGTTTCCGCTATGCTGACTGTCGGCTACGGCGATATCTACCCGATCACTGTTGTGGGACAGATAATGGCAATCTGCATCGCCTTTCTCGGAGTCGGCGTGGTGGCTATCCCCACAGGTATCATCAGTGCGGGATTTGTCGAGCAGTACCAGAGGGACCAGCATTCCGATATCAAGCAAACCGACATTGATAAGGTCGGCGAGATACTTGTTGGCGCAGGCAGCGAGTTTGTGGGACTTACCGTAGGCGAGATAAAAAAAGAGTACGATATGAACATTTATGTCATCATCCGCGATGACCTGACCGTACTTGCTACCGACAGCGTAAAGCTGAAGCAAGGCGATATACTGATAATAAATTCAGATAAGCTCGTTAAGCGCAAAAAGCGCAGATAAATCAAAACCACCGGTGAAACCGGTGGTTTGCACAGCCCCTAAAAGGGGCAATTACAGGCTCACCCACTAAAGTGGGTACTGAATTATTATTATCGCATTAACCGCACTGCAACCCGTAAACGGGT
>Ga0256404_1010420_pt1 | contig 12852 bp, 14 predicted proteins | sample RumenRJG_01DNA_FD_185990 | JGI IMG/M metagenome (GOLD analysis project Ga0256404, IMG submission 185990) | Bovine rumen microbial communities from Lethbridge, Alberta, Canada - RJG_01 | ecosystem: Host-associated > Mammals > Digestive system > Stomach > Rumen | place: Canada: Alberta | collected...
ACGGTCCTTGTCGAGGCGGACGGGGCAAGGCACTTTCCCCTCAAGGCACACCTTGAAAACGAGCCTGTAATCCCTTCCTGCTCCGATCGGATCCTTCAAATCATCGGGATCTCCGGCATCGGACAGAGCATTCCCGCTGCCTGCCACCGGCCGGAACTCTTTGAAAAGCGGGCAGGCCTCTCCCTCTCCGATTCCGTGACGGAAGAGGCGCTTCTTCGCGTCCTTATGGCAGAGCACCTCCCTGCAGACGCCATCCTGCTGAACGGTGTTCGAAGCGATGATGACCTTGCAAAGGCAGAGCGCCTCTCTTTTCTACTTCACGCTGCCTTTCCCGGCATCCGGGTCTTTGCCTGCTGCCTTCCGCTCCCGGGGGATTCGAATCGCAAGGTCTCCTACCGGGAGCTCTGAGTCTTCCCCTGCAGGATCTGTACCATCTGATGGAGCGCCTCTTTCGTGTCCGCGTCAAGTCCCTCGTTGGCGTCTGCCGCAGAAACCAGCGTCACAGGCGCTCCCCGAAGGAGGGCACTCCCGCCCCGGTCTCCGGAAAGGGACAGAAGTTTTGGAAAATACGATGCCGGAAAGAGGGCGGGACTTCCCGGCACGCCGTCAAAGGAGAGCCTTGCGGGAAGGTCCGGTGCCGCCTCCCAGGCGGTGATCAGCGCCTTAAGGCTCTCCCCGGAAAGGAGCATCTGGTCGGACTGCAGAAACAGGATCCCGTCCGCATCGCCTGCTGCCTGTACGGCAGCGCGCACCGTGTCGCTCTTTTGGGGGAACGTCCCGGTGATGACAGAGAGCCCCCGCTCCTCTCCCAGGACTGCACAGGCGGGATCGTGTGCAATGAGGAAAACCCTCTGCGACCTTCTTCTCAGCACCGGCAGCACCCTCTCAAAGAGCCTTGCAAGGACCGGCGCTCCGCCGGCATCAGCGAGGAGCTTGTTCCCGCCAAAGCGCCTTCCCACGCCCCCTGCAAGAAAGACCGAGACAAGACGCAGGTTCCCATCTTCTCTCATCATTTCTTCAGCGCGCCGCCAAACCGAAGCAGCGCCTCCAGGACACCGCCGCCTACGGCAAGCGCCTTGTCGGAGACGGTGAGGTACTGGGCAGCTTCTCCCCTGGGGTCCACATCCCCGAGTTTCATGCCGGCGGGCACCGCGATCCCGTCCTGCAGCATGCCTCTTATTCTTCCTGCAATCTTTGCGCAGATCACCTCATCCCCCACCTTCGCAACCGGCTCCCCCGCAGTCACCAGATCTCCGATCGCATGGAGGCTGTGAAACACGCCGGCACAGCCTGCGCGTAAAACCCGCTCTGTCGTATACCCGCCGATGTTTCCGGGGATCCCGGTGTTGGGGATGGCAGACCCTTCTGCAATCACCCTTCCCAGGGTGTGGCCCCGCTTCGTCTCCACAACAGCCGTGCAGTCCGCCCCCGCGGTAAAGCCGGGGCCGACGCCGATCACAACCGGCGCATCGGTGATTGCCGTCCCAAGGTTTTTCTTTGCAAGGATCGCATCCACCTCCGCATCGGGAGGAAGGGAGCGGCAGATCTCTCCCGAGGGATCCGGCACCACGGGGATCTTCCTCTCCTGCAGGGCCTTCATGATCTCCTCTTTCGTGTCCGCCCGGACCGCGGTGACATCCTCCACCTGCGTCCTCCCAAGGCGGATCGCCTCGGAAAAGCACACCGTCCTCCGCACGGAGGTCGGAACGGGGAGATCTGACATCACAACCTCCATGCCGCTGTGAAACAATCGCAGGGCGATCCCGGAGGCCAGGTCTCCGGCGCCTCTGATATAAACCAGCATATCTCCTCCCTCTCAGGCTCCGAACGGACACTGCGGATAGGTGCAGGGTTTGCAGCCAAGGCAGAGTCCTCCCTCTCCCATCGAGACGATGTCCTGTTTCGAGATCCGCACGCCCGCCGCAATCCGCGGAAGGAGAAGGTCAAAGACCGTTGCCCTCGCAAACATGATGCAGCCGGGAAGGCCGAGGATCGGCGTTCCGTCCTCAAAATACGCAAGCATCAGCATCGCGCCGGGAAGGACCGGGGCGCCGTAGGTGACGACTCTTGCGCCGCTCCCCGCGATGGCACCCGGTGTGTTGTCATCCGGGTCCACGCTCATGCCGCCCGTACAGAGGATGAGGTCCGGCTTCTTCTCCCGTGCCCTTCGGATCGCCGCGAGGACATTTTCCGTCCCGTCCCCGGAGAGCTCCTCATAGATGGTTGTGATCCCACAGTCCCCGATCTTCTTCTTCACAACCGGGGTAAACGCATCCTGCACCATGCCCTTTTTTACCTCGCTCCCGGTTGTGATGATGGCCGCGGTCTTTAAGGCATAGGGCTTTACGGCAAGGATCGGCCCGCCTTCTGCTGCAGCCTCTGCCTCCCTGATCTTCTCCTCCTCGATGACAAGGGGAATCACCCTTGTGCCGCAGAGCTTGTCGCCCTTTTTTACCGCAGTTCCTCCTCTTTTTGTCGCCATCATCAATTGCTCGATCGAATTGACCGCAAGGAGCTTTTCAGAGTCCACGAGAAAGCAGCCATCCACCGCGGCCCGAAGCTCGATCTTTCCCTCGGAGGGCTCGGAGAGGATCATGTTTTCCGTGCCGCAGAGAGCGGCAAGGCGCGCTGCGGCGTCATTTTCATGGAGCCACCCCTCCTTCAGCTCATAGATGTAGAGGTTCTCCTTGCCCATGGAGAGAAGGACCGGGATGTCCTCCTTTGTCACCACGTGTCCCTTTTTGAATCTCGGTCCCTTGAACGTTCCCGGGATGATCTGCGTCATGTCCTGACACAGGACCTGCCCGACGGCATCCTCTGTCTTTACCAGCTTCATTGTATTCTCCTTTTCTGCCGCGTGCCTCACGGAAGAAGCGGCAGAATGTCTCCCGGGGCAAGGTGCAGAAAGACCTGCTCCCCCTCCCGGTGTCCCTCTGCCTCCTGCACCGGCTTTTCCAGGTACAGGAGGGTGCCATCTCCGATGCGGAGCACAAACACGGCGGTCATGCTGCCGAAGATCACGCGCTCTGTCACAGCGGGGACCGTGTTCTCTCCGGGCTCTTCTGCAAAGCTCCCGTCCCGGATGCCTGCAAAGGAGGTGCCCTCCGGCACCTCCTCCCCTGTCCGCAGAACGAGCTTCAGATCTTTGAGACAGACTGTCCGCTCCTCCTGCCCCGCCGCGGCGGGGAGGATGTTCCGGCAGCCGGAGAGCTCTGCGGAGGTCTTTGTCCGTGGGTGCGTGCACAGGTCCCGGATCGGGATCTTCGCTTCATTTCTTCCGTTCTGGATGCCGCTCACGCTGTCGCAGAGCCTGGTGCACTCCTCCCGGCTGTGGGAGACAAAGAGCGTCTCCAGGTGGCTGTTTCGGATCGCATCCGACATCTCGAGCTCGAGCTGCCACTTGAGCGTCTCATCGAGGGCGCTGAAGGGCTCATCAAGAAGGAGAAGCTCCGGGTCCGAGGCCATGATTCTTGCAAGGGCGACCCGCTGCTTCTCTCCGCCGGAGAGCTCTGCGGGATACCGGTCCCTGGCAGGAAGCATCCGGAAGGTGGCAAGCTCCTTCCTGGCCCTGTCAAGCTTCTCTCTCCTGCTCCCCGTGCGGACGCCTGCTATGACGTTTGTCAGCACCGTCATGTGCGGAAAGAGGGCATACTGCTGGAACAGGTACCCGATGCGCCGCCTCTGGGGCGGGACATTGATGTGATGCGCACTGTCGTAAAGAATTCTTCCGTTTAGGACGATCCTCCCGGAGTCGGGCTTTACGATCCCCGCGATGCACATGAGGGTCATGCTCTTGCCGCAGCCCGAGGCACCGAGGAGTGCCAGCACCTCCCCGTCCTCCTCAAAGGCGACATCGAGGGAAAAGCCCGAAACCTTTTTGTGAATGTCCACGCTCAGCGCCATCTCTGCCTCTCCTGTCTCTTCTCCATGAAGTTCACAAAAAGCAGCACCACCGCAGAGATTGCGAGGTTGAAGAGCACCCAGCGATACGCAAGGGCCTCGTTGTCCGTTCTCCAGAGCTGGTAGACCGTCGTGGAGATCGTGGCGGTCCGCCCCGGGGTGTAGCCCGCCACCATGGAGGTGGCCCCGTACTCGCCGAGGGCCCTTGCAAAGGAGAGCACCATGCCGGCAAGGATCTCACTCCGGCAGACCGGCATCCGGACTCTCCAGAAGATCCAGGTCCCCGACTTTCCCAAAGTCTTTCCCGCATCCGCCAGGGTCTCGTCAAAGCTCTCAAAGGCGCCCCGCGCGGTCCGGTACATCAGGGGAAAGATCACAGCCGCCGTCGAAAGGATCGCCGCATACCAGGTCATCGTCAGGCGGATCCCGAAGTGCTGCAGAAAAAATGCCCCGACAGGGTGCTTTGGCCCTGCGACACGAAGCAGCAGAAATCCCACCACCGTGGGCGGCAGGACCAGGGGAAGCGTCAGGACGACGTCCAGGATGCCTTTGAGGATCCTCGGAGTCTTTGCGATGTAGTAGGCGGCAAAGATCCCGAGGAAGAACACGATCGCCGTCGAGAGGAGGGCGATGCGGATGGAGTTGTATAGGGGATACAAATCCATAGGCTACTCCGAGACCTTCGAGAAGCCGACGGACTCAAAGATCTTCATACAGGGATCGGTCTGCAGGAAGGAGAGAAAGCCCTCTGCCGTCTCCGGATGAAGGGCATTTCTGGTGACCGCTGCCGGATAGATGACCTGACCGCACATCTCCTGGGTCGCCTCTTCGAGGATGGAAAGTCCCGCGCTGGTGGCATCCGTGCAGTAGACAACGCCTGCATCCACAAGGCCCTCCTTCACCTGGGTCGTCACCTCCTTGACGTTGCTGCCGTAGGTGATGACGCCGGCATCCGCAAGGGCGTTCTCGTCAAGGCCGTAGTAGGCAAGGATCTTCTCCGTGTACTGTCCGACAGGCACATCGCTGTTTCCCATGGCAAACAGAATGTCCCCTGCCTTCAGCCTCTCTGCGAGGTTATCAAAGTTCTGGATGGCCTTGGGATTGTCATCCGGCACGGTCAGGGCTACCTTGTTCTCGAGGAGGTTCACCCGGGTGTCCGGGTCGATGAGATCCAGCCCCTCCGTGTTCTCCTCCGTGTTGGTGACATCCATCTGGTTCATCTGCTTCTGGGCGGCTGAGAGGAAGAGGTCGCAGTCCGCGCCCTCCTGGATCTGGGTCTTGAGGGTGCCGGAGGAGTCAAAGTTGAAGACGATGTCAAGGTCCGGGTGCTCCTCTTTGTAGAGATCCGCGCACTGCTGCAGGGTCTCTGTCATGGAAGCCGCGGCAAAGACGATGAGCTCGTCATCCGCTGCGCTCTCTGTGCTTTTTGCTGTCCCTGCAGCCTCCAGCGCCGCAGTGGCCGCTGCTGTCGCTGCTTCTTTCGACGTGTCCGCCACGCCGCAGCCGAAGCCTGCGAGCATCCCCGCTGCCAGCACCGCTGCCAATAGTCCCCTGATCTGTCTCTGGTTCCTCATGAGATTTTCCGTCCTTTTCTACAGGTGTCTTTGCCGTTTGTCTCTCATGGCCGGATGATGTGATCCGCCTTCAGAAGCCTCTCTGCGATGTCATACATGTTTGTGACGGTGCCGATCTGAAGCTTCTCCTTCAGGTGCTGGAAATCAAGGCAGGTGCCGCAGGTCACGATCTCAACATCCATCGCAGCAAGGGTCTGCAGATCTTCCAGAACGGGCGATCCCTCGCAGGTGAGCTTTGCCCCGGTGTTGTAGAAGATCATCGTCTCCGGCAGCACATCCTGCTGGGTCAGTGCGTAGACAAACGACTTCATCAGCACGTGCCCCAGCTCGTCGTTTCCGCTCCCCACGGTATCGGAGGCGACCTGGATCACGGTCTTCTTTTTCCTCGTATCCGGGATGCAGACGGTCTCCGCCTCGTCCTGTTCTTGGGGCGCAGTCCCCACAGAGAGGAGGACCTCATAGGTGTCCTCCCCAGTTTTCTTCGAGGAGGCCTTCCAGCCCTTCCGATCCGCCATCTTTGTGAGGTTCTGGACTGCAATCTCGTTGTCCACAAGGGTCTTCACCTTTCCGGGACCACCAAGCGCCTTCACCGCATTTTTGGTCCTGACCACCGGAATCGGGCACGCATCTCCTCTTGCATCAACTGTAATCATCTCTTTCTCTCCTCTCCCTGGTCCCGAAGGACAAACTGCTGCACGCTGTGGACCCCGGCAAACTTCCTGCCGGATGCTTCCAGCGCGCTCCGATACTTCTCATCATCCTGCGGCGTCATCCGAAACGCAAGCCCGCACCCCGCAGAGATCTCCTGCGGAAGCGGGATGAGCCGCCCAGGCACGCCGTTCTCCCTGCACCACGCCTCCATGGCAAGGGCGTCTGTGGTCGTGTCAAAGACATAGACGGCAAACGTCTCCTTTGTTCTCATATCCGCACCGCCTCCGCAATCTTCCCGACAGCCAAAATCCCGGCATCGATCTCCGCCTCCGTGTTGAAGTACGAAAAGGAAAACCTTGCCATGCCCCGCGCCCCCGTTCCAAGAGCCTTATGCATCAGGGGCGCACAGTGGGCGCCCGCCCGGACCGCAATGCCATGCTGTTCAGAGAGAAGATCTGCGGTCTCTGCAGAGTCCAGGTCCCCGATGTTGAGGGAGACCGTAGCGACCCTCTCACAGTGGCCTTCTGCTTTCTCCCATGCCCCGAAGTCACCGTATAGGGTGACGCCCGGGATGTCCCTTACCCCAAGGTAAAAGCGCCTTGCCAGGGCTTCCTCCCTCGCACGGACCGCGCCTATGCCGACGCGGGAGAGGAAGGAGAGGCCCCCGCCAAGGCCTGCAATCCCGTGGGCGTTCTGTGTCCCCGCCTCCAGGGCGGTAGGCATCTCCTTCGGGTGCTCCCTGTCAAAGCTGTGGACGCCGCTCCCTCCCACCAGGAGGGGACGGAGGGAAAGACCCCTCCGGACGTAGATGCCGCCCGTTCCCTGCAGGCCACAGAGGCCCTTGTGCCCCGGAAAGCACAGGATGTCGATGTGCTGGCTCTGCACATCAATCGGCAGAATCCCCGCCGTCTGCGCCGCATCGACAATAAGAAGAAGGCCGTGTGCCTGTGCAATCCGGGAGACCTCTCTCAGGTCTGTCACATTTCCGGTCACGTTTGATGCATGAGTGACTACGATCGCCCTGGTGTTTTTCCGCGCGGCTCTTTCCATCGCCGCCATGTCAATCCTGCCCGCTGTATCCACCGGGACAATCGTAAGCTCCACCCCCTGCTGCTCCAGCCGGTAGAGAGGCCGCAGCACCGAGTTGTGCTCTGCCATCGTCGTGATCACATGGTCCTCGGGATTCAATATCCCGCAGATCGCGGTGTTCAGCGCCTGGGTCGTGTTCTGGGCAAAGGCAATCCGGGAGGGATCCTCCGCATGGAACAAATCGGCAAGCTGCTTTCGCACCCGGTATAGGGCCCTGTCCGCCGCAAGGGCTGCCATATAAGCACCCCTTCCGGGATTTCCGAGGCTCTCCAAGGCAGCCAGAACGGCTTCCTTTGTCTCCGGGGGCTTTGGAAAGGAGGTCGCCGCATTGTCAAAGTAGATCACCCATCGCTCCTTCCCGGAACCACTGTGATCTCTGTGTCTCCTTTTTTCTGAAGGGCTCCGACTCTGGCAGCCGGAAGCCCTGCTGTCCGAAGATCCAATAAGACGGCATCCGCATCTTCTTTTGGAACAGCTGCAAGGAGACCGCCGGAGGTCTGGGGATCGAACAGGATCTCCTCCATGGCAAAGGGAATGCCGCTATCAAAAGCGACTTCCTTTCCGACGTGGTTCCGGTTTCTCTGGGCCGCCGCAGTGAGAAGAAATGCGTCGGCGTAGTCTTTCGCCTCCGGAATGAACGGGATCTGGTCTGCAAAGATTCTGGCGGAGAGCCTCCCGTCCAGCATCTCGTGGAGGTGCCCCAGAAGGCCGAAGCCCGTCACATCCGTGCAGGCATCCACCCTGTGTTTCCGGAGGATCTCCGATGCGGTTTTGTTCAGCGTGGTCATGGATTTGATGGCTTCCCCCAGGGCCCGCTCCGATGCCTCCCCGACCCGGTCCGCACAGCAGACAAGGCCGACGCCGAGTTTTTTGGTCAGGATCAGGGCGTCCCCTTCCTTCCCGGTGTTGTTGGCATAAATCCTGGCGGGATCCACCGTTCCCATTACCGACAGCCCGTACTTCACACTGCTGTCCATGATGGAGTGTCCGCCTGCCAGGATCCCCCCAGCCTCCTGCACCTTTGCCGCGCCGCCCTGCATGATCTTCCCAAGGATGTTCAGGTCCATCTTCTCCGGGAAGCAGACGATGTTCAGGGCGGTCTTCACCTCTCCTCCCATCGCATACACGTCGCTTAAGGCATTTGCCGCCGCGATCTCTCCAAAGAGATACGGATCCTCCACCATCGGCGGGAAGAAGTCGAGCGTCTGCACGATGGCCAGGTGCTCCGCTACCTGATAGACCGCAGCATCATCATGGCTGTCGTAGCCGACAAGGAGCTTCGGATCCTTCTCCCCCTTCGGGAGCTTTGAGAGCACCCGCTCCAGGATGTCCGGTCCAAGCTTTGCCGTGCACCCGCCTCCCATGCAGAACGGTATCTCCTCCGGTTCTGATTGTTTCATCTGTTTCCTCCCCTCTTTTTTCTCTGCTCCTCCAGTATACCGGAAAACGGCCTGCTCCTGTCAAACACTCCAGAGTCTCCCGGAAATGCGCAGGCAGGGATGCAGATTTTTCATTTCCAAAGGCGCAGCCTCTCCTCTTTTTCATGGCTTCCTCCGGGCAAAGTGCTATCATCAGGGCAGCCATCAAACATCCGCAGGGAGGTACAGGCACATGGAATTCAGACCAGGAACCATGGACGACTTTCCGGAGGCGTTTTCGCTCATCCGCGCGCCCTGGACATCCAACACCTATGAGGAGACGCCGACAAGCGCAGTGTATTGAGAAGGCCCTTGCGGACAAGGAAATCTTTCTCTTCTTTCTCATTGATCACGGCAAAATCGTAGGCATGTGTCACGGTGCCTTCTTTGAGACCTTCTGGATGTGCGGTCTGACCTGCTATGTCTCAAGTCTCATGACACGGAAGGATCTGCGCTGCCGGGGTTACGGAAAGGCCATGCTGGAGCACGCGGAGGACCTTGCAAGGGCGAAGGGGTGCCGCGCGCTCATCCTCGACTCTGCCTTTTTCCGGACCGAGGCGCACGCCTTTTATGAGCACAACGGCTTTGCAAAGGACTGCTATTCCTTTGAGACGTAAATTTCTGCCAAAACGGCAATTGTCTATGCCAGAATGTCAGAGAACACAACAGTGACAGTGTTTCGTGAACAGTAAACCCGCAATCTGGAAATTGTCGATCGGCAAATATCAAATCGCGGATTTTATTTCTGAAAAATGTTGTGTTTTCTGATGCACAAACAGCTCAGTTCCTGATTCCGGACTGTCATTACCGGTTTTGGGGGGATTTAAGTGAGAAGCTCCTCTGCTTTTTCTGCACAGAGACCGGGTCCCTCGGGTGCCCGGCTTTTTCATGTTCATGAAAGCATCGCATGCCAAAATCGAGATTGTCATAACTTTATCATTTACGGGCAGCTTTGTTATATTTTTATCATAATAAATATTTAATAGTTATTTTATTGTTTTTCTCCCCCTGCTCCGGTATCATCAAATCAGGAATTATTACTGAGATTTGATAGCACACCACCTGGAAGGGAGGGTATTATGAACATTCAAAACGTTGTGTTGATCGGCGGAGGCGTTCTGGGAAGCCAGATTGCCTATCAGTCCGCATATAAGGGAAAGCATGTCACCATCTGGCTTCGCTCGGAAGGCTCCATCGGCAGGGCACAGCCAAAGCTCTCGCGCCTCCACGGCATCTATCTGGACAGCCTGGAGAAGTCAAAGGATCTGCTGGGAAAGCCGGGAGCGAGGGTTGCAGGGGGACTCTTTGAAGACTTTTCACACACCACCCCGGAGGACATCGATGCCCTGAAGGCAAAGGCGGATGCCGCCTATGCAGGGCTGGTTCTCACCACCGATCTGGAAGCTGCCTTAAAGGACGCCGACCTTGTGATCGAGGCCCTGGCGGAGGATCCCGCGCAGAAGACAGCATTTTACGAGAAGGCAGCGCCGCTCCTCCCGGAGAAGACGATCCTTGCCACCAACTCCTCAACGCTCCTGCCAAGCCAGCTTGCTCCCGCAACCGGACGCCCGGACCGGTTTCTTGCCATCCACTTTGCCAATGAGATCTGGAGCCACAACACGGCAGAGATCATGGGCCATGCGGGGACTGATCCCGCCGTCGTGGAAGACGCGATCGAATTTGCAAAGAGCATCGGCATGATTCCGCTCGTTCTCCACAAGGAGCAGCCGGGCTATATCCTGAACTCGATTCTCGTCCCGTTCCTCACCTCCGCGCAGGCACTTCTTGCAAATGGTATTGCGGACCCAGAGACCATCGATCTCACCTGGAAGCTCGGCACCGGCGCACCGCTAGGACCCTTCCAGATCCTCGACATCGTGGGCCTTACCACCGCCTACAACATCGTCTCCATGCGGCCGGAGGCAAAGGATCCGGAGAGCACCTACGGAAAGATTGCCGCCACCTTGAAGTCCTACATCGACGCAGGCAAGACCGGCATCAATGCGGGAGAGGGATTCTACAAGTACAGCAAGTGACAGGCAAAGCAATGCAGAAAGACCGCCATGGCACCCCACAGGAGTGTGTCATGGCGGTCTTTCTTACGGATATCGGTATGAAATCAGAGCCTGTGGAACAGATCCTTCGGCACCCCGCACACCGGGCAGGTCCAGTCATCCGGCAGGTCCTCAAACGCCGTTCCGGGGCGGATGCCGCGGTCCGGATCCCCAACAGCGGGATCATAGATGTGGCCACAGGGGGCGCACTGGTATTTTGCCAGGTCCTTTCCCGCAGCGGGCGCTGTCTCCTGCTGCCCGTCGCTCTCCATCTTTTCCTCTCCGATCAGGGCTTTTGCAACGGCATCTGCCTTCGCCAGGTCCTCCTCTTCCGGATTCCAGAGGGAGCGGATGCTCTCATCGACAACGGTGAATCCCGCCTCCCGGAGCTTATCCTGCAAGACCTTCACGGACTCTCCGCTCCAGCCATAGCACCCAAAGGCCGCAGCCTTTTTCCCCTTGAACTTCAGCTGGCGCAGGAACTCAAGCCAACCCGCCACGCTCGAGAGAATGCTGTTGCCGACGGTAGGCGAGCCTACCGCAATGGCTTTGGACTTGAAGACCTCCGTCATCACCTCGTTCTTGTCGGACTTTGCGATGTTGAACACCCGGACCAGCGTGTCCGGGCTCTGCCTGTGGATCGCATCCGCAATTGCATGGGCAAGCTTCTCCGTGCCGTTCCACATGGTGTCATAGGCGATGGTGATCTGATTCTCCTGATAGGCATCCGCCCACGCGGCATACTTCTCCACGATCTGCAGCGGATTCTCCCTCCAGATGGCGCCGTGGGAGGGTGCGATCATCTCGATGGGAAGGTTCAGGTTTCCGATCTCCTCCAGCTTTTTCTTCAGGATCGGTGCAAATGGGTTCAGGATGTTAGCGAAGTACTTCATCGCCTCCCGGTTAAGAAGGCAGAAATCCGCTTTATCGTTGAACAGCTCCTCCACCGCATAGTGCTGGCCGAAGGCGTCGTTGGAGAAGAGGATGTTGTCGCCGGTGAGGAAGGTCGCCATGGAATCCGGCCAGTGGAGCATGCGCATCTCCACAAAGACCAGCTTCTTGCCGTTCCCGATATCCAGGCTGTCGCCCGTTTTAACCACGTGGAAGTTCCAGCCATGTTTTCCATACTGTCCCTCAATGCTCTTTACCGCGTTTGCCGTGCAGTAGATGGGGACATCCGGGATCTCCTTCAGAAGCGCCGGGAGAGAACCGGAGTGATCACACTCTCCATGGTTTGCAATGATGTAATCGATGTCAGAGAGATCGATCTCCCGCTTCAGCTTTTCGACAAACTCCTCCCGGTGCGGCGTCCAGACGGTGTCGATCAGAACGTTTTTCCCCTCCCGGATCAGATAGGCATTCTGACTGCTCCCGTGCAGAATGGAATAGTCATCCCCGTGGAAGGTCTGCAGTTCCCAGTCAAGATAGCCAATCCATGTCACATTTCCCTTTACCTGCTTTCTCATTGCCATTTCCTCCAGTCTGGCGCATGTGCGCCGCAGTGTGCTATAAGTGTATCGGATGTCTGCCGTCCCTGCCATTGCCTGTGCAACAGCTTCTGCGGCAGCAATGCTTTCCTGATGTATCGTCTGTGAGGAGGTGTTTTCTGTCTATGTCCGGTATCACAAAACGCATCTGGATCCTTGCCGCGGCGGCTGCCCTGCTGCTTGCCGCCTGGGTACTGTTTCGGCCGCATCCTGTCAGCACGGACACTGCCGGCGAATCCGGATCTTCCCCGGAGAACAGCCGTGCCCCGTTCCGCTTTGTGGTCGCCTCGGATCTCCACTACCTCTCCCCCTCGCTGAACGACAACGGCACCTTTTTCCAGACCATGATGGAGGAGGCAGACGGAAAGACAACAGAGTACGCAGAGGAAGTGACAGAGGCCTTTGTCTCTGAGGTGATTACACTCCGCCCGGACGCCCTTGTTCTGACCGGAGATCTTACCTTCAACGGGGCAGGAAAAAGCCATGAGGACCTTGCGGCAAAACTCCAGAAAGTGAAAGATGCTGGGATTCCCGTCTATGTTCTCTCCGGGAATCACGACTTAAACAGCACCAACGCCGCCCGCTTTACGGGGGACACCTATGAGCTGGTTCCCGGCGTGACCCCGCAGGAATTCGAGTCCATCTATGCCCCCTTCGGGTTCTCCGACGCCCTCTCGAA
>Ga0256404_1010421_pt1 | contig 12851 bp, 11 predicted proteins | sample RumenRJG_01DNA_FD_185990 | JGI IMG/M metagenome (GOLD analysis project Ga0256404, IMG submission 185990) | Bovine rumen microbial communities from Lethbridge, Alberta, Canada - RJG_01 | ecosystem: Host-associated > Mammals > Digestive system > Stomach > Rumen | place: Canada: Alberta | collected...
CCCCTCTGCCATGAGCTTCTGCATCTTCGAGAGGAGCGCGGGAGCGCAGTTAGCGGTGACGGAGACGCAGCCGCAGCCGCCTGCGACATTGAAGGAGACGGCGGTGGAGTCATTTCCGGAGAGCCACGCGAAGTCGCTGCGGTGAATCATGTTGTGCTCGACCCAGGGACGCTCGAGATCGCCGGTCGCGTCCTTCACTCCGATGACGCGGGGAAGCTCCGCGAGGCGCGCGAGGGTGTCAGACTTGATGTCAACCACGGTGCGGCCCGGGACGTTGTAGACGATGATGGGTAGGTTAGTGTTGTCATGGACGTACTTGAAGTGCTCATAGAGCCCGGCCTGGTTCGGCCTGTTGTAGTAGCCCGCGTTGTGGAGGACTGCGTCGGCGCCGTACTTCTCAGCCATGTTGGTGTAGTAGACGGACTCCACCGGGTTGTTGGAGCCGGCTCCCGCAAGCACCGCGGCCTTCCCGCCGCACTCCTTCACCGTCTCGACGGTAATCTGCATGACCCTGCAGTGCTCCTCCTTCGTGAGGGTAGGACACTCGCCGGTGGTGCCGGTGGGGCAGATGCAGTCAGTGCCGTTCTCGACCTGCCACTTAACGATGCGCCTCAGCGCCTCCTCATCAACGGCGCCGTCCCTGAAGGGAGTAATGAGAGCGACAATTGAACCGTGTATCTTAATCATAGCTGCTTTCTCCGGATCTCAGCAAAACCGCGGTAATTATATACTGTTGCTCGTGATTTTGTTACTGCCCACAGCCGTTTCAGGCAGGGCTAGAGGCAGGATTTCAGGACATTGGCCGCTTCTGGCATGTTTGCAGACATTGAATCCTGAAAGCCCGTCTCCTCCGTCTGCCGCATCAGGACCGGTCCGGCAGGAGTGCCGGCCGGCTCCCTCCGGGATTGCGGCGCTCCTGACGCACCGCGGATGGCCGGCTGAACAAACCGGCGGATGCGCTGAAAACTCAGCGTCAGTCATGAGGTGCAAGATATTTGTAGAAGAACTTATCCTTCAGATCATATGTATAGTAATTATATTTGAGATCATCTTTTGCCCTCAGCTTCCTGTTGGCCCAGCCTTCCATTGTAGGCCACCAGTAGCCGCGCCCGAGCGAATGGTAATCTTCCGTCGCTATGCGATCCGCAAGCTGTGCAAGCGGATAATATGCACCGACCGCCAGAAGTACCAGACAGACTGCGACTCTGATGCTTTTCGTGAAATTGCCTGCCCCCAGCCGCAGACGCTGATCCCTTAAAAAGAGCATCAGATAAATCATTACTATGAAAAGGGACGGTATCGCAGACCTCGTCAGAAGATCATTATGCAGCCCCATCGAGACGAGAGGAAGGAATGCCAGCGTGCCGAATGATGCGTAATATATGCCGTCATTTTTATGATCTTTAAAGAGTACCAGGAAATATATCAGTACATTTATGCCGACAAAGGCAAAGTAGACAACGGCTGTTTCCGGTCCGTACGGCATTAGATGAAAATTTATCCCATCTGGTTTCTCTCCGCCTACATTTCCGTAGAAATAAAATATAAATACCAGTCCTGTGGTAAGTATTACGCTTATATTTTCAAAGCTGAGCATCTGAAAATATACGTTTTTGTCCTTTTTGCAAATTCTTTCCAGCACATAGCCGAAAGCAAGCGGCAACATGCCCACAAACGAAAACGATGAATACAGCATGCCCGGAAGCATAATCAGCACGTAATATTTTATGTAGGTCTTATACTCCAGGAAAAGCATCAGGATCAGCCAGATGGTTATCACCTGGGGGAAAGTCCACCTCAGGTGATAAAAATTGTCAAAATACTGAATCTTTATCCCGTCGTTGTAGTAATACCAGTTCACAAAATCAATGCCTGTTTTGAATTCATCGCTGGTGGCGGTGAAATATTTCAATACAAGCCTTGAAAGCGCGACAGGAAGGGAGAAAAGAGGAATTGCCAGTGCACAGAGGATCTGTCCTCCGGAGCTTTTGGACTTCAGGTAGGATATCATATGCAGGAAAACAAGGAAAATGCCCAGAATATTCCATGCATACAAGGCAATTTCCGTACATCTGAAGGAACCGAATATCTTGCCGATTGCACTCGGTACAATATACTGTGCAATATAGTAGGTCAGCATGGAGTATTCATTTCTGTTGGTATAGTATACCGGCCACGGTCTCGAGGTTAAATCAGCCATTATCGCGTTATGCTTGTACCAGTCAAAGGGCTGATCGGCGAATCTGCCGTATCCTGCGTAATACCCTATCGCGATGAAGAAAAGCAATGAGCCCAGTACCGTCCACAGACCCGTCTGAATGTTTCCGTCAGCCGCCTGCCCTGAAGGATTCCTGCTGCTCCTGATGCAGCGCAGAGCGCAGAGGAACAGCACGCCGATGCAGGCCAATGCAATATACGGTCTCGTCCACGTTCCGAGAAAAATTACGATCGGTAGGTAGATGTACATCAGCGACAGGATAACAAGAGACTTCTTATCAAGATTCATTGTCAGCATAGGTTAATCCTCAGGCATCCGGAAACTCTGAGATTTATGGAAATTGTCATTTGCCCTGAAACTGTCTCATCTGAAGACCAGACTATTGAGCCCTGCGCTCATTTAATGATTTCCTCAGATTTGTCGAGAGCTGCGCGGATGACTTTGTCCATGTCGTAGTATTTGTACTCGCCAAGCCTTCCGCCGAAGACGACATTTGCCTCTTTGTCAGCGAAATCCCTGTACTTCCTGTAGAGCTCACTGTTCTTTTCGTCATTTACCGGGTAATAGGGCTCATCCCCGGGCTTCCACTCGGAGCTGTACTCCCTGCTGATTACGGTCTTCTGGATGTCGTTTCCGTTCTCATCCTTACCGAACTCGAACCACTTGTGCTCGATTATCCTGGTCCAGGGAGTCTCAGCGTCCGTGTAGTTCACAGCGGCGTTCCCCTGGAAGTTGGGCCTGTCAAGGACCTCGGTCTCAAAGCGGACGGAGCGGTACTCAAGGTATCCGATGGAGTAGCTGAAGTAGGCATCGATAGGACCGGTGTAGATGACTGTATTCGCGAGGCTGTCGTATGTCTCTTTTTCTTTCAGGTAGTCGGTATTGAGCCTTACCTCAATCCCCTCAAGCATCCTTTCAACCATCCTGGTGTAGCCGCCGACAGGGATTCCCTGGTAGAGCGCGTTGAAGTAGTTGTTGTCAAAGGTGAGGCGCACAGGAAGGCGCTTGATGATGAACGCCGGGAGCTCTGTGCACTTCCTGCCCCACTGCTTCTCGGTATAGCCCTTTATAAGCTTCTCGTAGATGTCGGTGCCGACAAGGCTTATCGCCTGCTCCTCGAGGTTTTTGGGATTCGTGATTCCGGCCGCCTTCCTCTGCTCCTCTATCTTTGCCGCCGCCTCCTCGGGCGTGACGACTCCCCACATTTTATTGAAGGTGTACATGTTGAAGGGGAGCGAGTAGAGCTCTCCGCGGTAGTTCGCGACAGGCGAGTTGGTGAAGCGGTTGAATACGGCAAACTCATTCACGAAGTCCCACACTCCCCTGTCGTTCGTGTGGAAGATGTGGGCGCCGTACTTGTGGACATGGATATGCTCAATATCCTCTGTGTAGACATTTCCGGCGATATTGGGACGCCTGTCAATAACAAGTACTGACTTTCCGGCCTTCCTCGCCTCATGGGCAACAGTCGCGCCGTAGAGCCCGGCGCCTACAATCAGAAAATCATACTTCATCCGGCTTCCCCCTCATCCTTGACCTGCCTGGCCTTCCTGAATACGACAAGCTTGCTGAGGACAAAGTTAAGGATAATCGTCACGATTGCGGCAATGAACTTGAATATAACGGCCGGCCCGCGGCAGACATCTACCGCGATATACATGATGGCAAGATCTATGAGGCCTACAGCGAGTCTTGCCGTTATGAACTTCCACAGCTCATTGAGGATTGTCCTCGTGGACATGTTTTTGCTGCCGAACACCCAGAGCTTGTTGGTGATGAAGGCAAAGGACACCGCAAGCGTCCAGGCGATGATATTGCTCGGTACATTTGCGATATGCAGGTGCTCATAGCAGACTGCATAAGTGAGTATATTGATGGATGTCGTCAGCACGCCGAAAACAGCGTAGGCAATGAATGCCCTGTACTTCTTCAATAGTTCTAACATTCTGCTCTGCCGCTCAGTCGTTGATATGGCGCCTGAGGTTCCGGAAATCGCCGAGTGCCTTCCAGCCGATTCTGAAAATCTTCCTGATGTTGATGGAGTTTACCCCGCCCTGACGGGGCTTGAAGGTGATAGTCCTGAAGGCGATTTTCTCGTGGAAATAGGTGAAGTAGGTTGTGAGCATGACATTCGGCAAATTGAAGTCCTCCGGCATCTTTCTGAGATACTTCTCCACAAGATTCCGCTTCATCAGCCTGAACGGCGCGTTCGCGTCAGGGACGCTTACGCCGAAGGTGAGCTTCAGGATAAACCTGAGTGTGTTCTCAACGAACTTCCTTGAGGAGCCGTCCTGACGTGTTCCCTGCCTGTTGCCGAGTACCGCGTCATACTCTTGCCTCAGGTTCCAGAACTCCTCAAATTCCTTGGGATTGGTCTGTCCGTCAGAGTCGGTCTGGAATATCCAGTCAGCTCCATGCTCAAGAGCGTACCTGTATCCGAAGATGAGAGTGGGGCCGTGGCCGCCGTTGGGCTTAGTGAGAGGCTGCAGGAGAGGGCGGGTTGCGGCAAGCTCCTTGAGAATTTCGAAGGTATTGTCCTTACTGCCGTCATTAACGACCACAAGCCTCGAATCGGGACTCCCTGCTGCCTCAACCACAGGATACCAGTCATCAACGAGCTGCCTGATATTGTCCTTTTCATTGTATGCTGGGACAACTATGTATAAAGAACCTGTCTTTTCATTATGAGATGGATGATTGGCAGCCATTTGATTAACCGAGATAAAGCAATAAACAACAAAAGCAGGCATTTTTCAAAAAATTCGTCATCCATGTCTGCGCGGAGAGCTAGAATGACAGCTCTGATTTTACCACGCAATAAAAACTGCCTTAAACAAGCGCTGGCAAACCGGACAGCCATTCAGCCGTCTTGGCTGTCCGTCCGTAATACCGGACAGAACCTGAAAACCAGATACTTCAGCATCATGATCATCAGCTGAAGACGGACAAATCATGCCTTTACTCAAATGTGCAGGAAACCTGAGCATAACAGCCGCTACAGCTCATTGCGTACGGGAACAAACAGCCTCCAGCCGGCGTACAGTTTCAGCACCATACAGCGCCTGCTGCTGAAGTCGACTGCCGGCTCAGCATCTTCGATCAGGCCCATGCCCAGCATGTCATAATCGTATGTCTTATAGTGTTCATCAAGACCGTCAATTTTCCCGGCATGCGACACCTCAGTTAAAAGAATCACTGCACAGAACAGCAGAAAAATCTGCCTGGCCGGATCAGTGCAGACAACCGACTTCATATTTGCCGCGGCACAGAAGAAAGACCAGGCAAGAACAGCTCCCGGACAGCTGTGAACCCAGTAATCATAATTGAAATGCCTGGCATTGAGCGGTTTTATATGAATAATCATGTAATGCATAAATAAAAATGCGAGGACATACAGAAGAAAAAGCATTCCTTTTGCCCTGCCGATTTTCATATAGGAAAAAATAATAAAGAACCAGATTAAACCGCCTGACATTAGTACAAATGCCGGATTCAGGTATGACATCGTCTCGTTTCCGAGAACGTAAGCTCCGGATGTCGTAACGGAAAAAAGGCTCTTGGGCAGCGCTGATAATATGTTGCCGGCATCAGTGACATTAGAGCTGTTCCCTGATTGCATTACTGCGCAGAGCTGAAGAAAAGCCGCAGCCACTACCAGAAGGAATCCCAGAATTTCAGACACACTGATGCTTCTTTCCATTGCCCTGTTCATTATATATATTGCAAATGGAATTGACACCATGCAGGCCTCGGGAGAATTCATGCAGGTCAAAAGACATATGATCAGGCAGAATATTCCCGGAAATTTTTTATTGAATACCAGATTCAGTCCGACAAGGAACAGGAAAAACTCCCCGGCCCAGTGAAGGCTGGTGATGCTGTAGTAGAGGTTGAAAAAGTTGCCGAACCAGATCAGCACAATCAGGCTGATTGCGAACCTCTTCCATCTCTCCTTCACGAGCCAGGAGAAATCAGCAGCTGCAAAATATACGATATAGTAGCTGAACATGGCAATTGCGGCAGTCTTCATGACAAAGGCTGTCACCAGGTAACTGTTGGCCGCGCTTCCCAGGAAAATGGCTAGATTCGCAGACAACCTCGAGATGATTTCCCAGTATTCGGCATGCCGGTAGAACAGGCTTCTGAATCCGTCTGTCAGTGCGTTATTGAGGAAAACCGTATCCTCGGCAAAGATGAACGGCCTCCACAGCACCTCCGTGCTGAAAGAAACATACAGAATCACGAAGAGAAGCCAAAGGTAAACCGGTTTCATGTTTTCAATTTTTTCTTTCACGTCCATATGTCAGCCTGAGGAAAAATCATTCCGTATGCTCTTCTGAAGCTGGAATTTTCTGAAACACAAAGTACTTCTGCCCGAAAAAGTTCACCGCCATCCCCGCGGCCGTTGCCAGGATAAACGGAATAAGCTTTGTCTGCAGCATGCTGTAAAAAAGCCAGTTGACCGTGACATTGGCAAGAAGGTTCAGTACAAACACGATATAGAACCTTACGACCATGCCCGTATCAGTCTTTTTCCTTACCTTAAATGTCAGCGTCTTGTTCATAAGGTAGGAGAACACGGACGCCGCGATCATTGACGCCCCCTTCGCGATGACCACGTTCACCGCATTGAGGAATAGAAGGTAAAGAATGAAGTCAAGCGCCGTGGAGCAGCCTCCAATGAAGGCAAAAAGCAGCAGTTCCCTTAGATTTTCTTTCTCGAGCATTCTCTTCATGGGGCTTAGCTGTACCCGTATACCCGTAGATAATCAGCGCCGGAGGCCTTTGCCGCAAGGAGCCCGGTCTCCGAGTCCTCAAAGATAAGCGTGTCTTCCCTGCTGACGCCCGCTTTCTCCATTGCTCTGAGGAAGCACTCCGGATCCGGCTTTACGCGGGCTACATCTTCCTTGGTAACGAGAATGTCAAAGCAGTCCCTGACAGAAAACCTTCCGAGGATATCAAGAACATTATTCCGTGAGGCGGTCGTCGCGAGTGCGACCGTCCAGCTCCACCTGATCGTCCTGATTAGGCTGAAGAGCCCCTCGTTCATCCTCGCCTTCCCGAGAAATGAGGGATAGAGCTCCATCTTCCTTTTATGGATCGCCTCAAGGCTCTCCTTTGATACAGTTCCGAGAATTTTCGGTATGAAGTCCTTGTAGCTGTTCCCGTTGCAGTACTCACAGTAGTACTTATAGTCGATTTTTTCCTTGTAGCCGAGATCCTCAAGGGCCTTTGAATAGGAACAGAAATTCACGTCCTTGGTGTCAAAGAGAGTACCGTCCAGGTCGAATACCGCAAGCTTCTTCATTCTGCCTCTCCGTTCTCCATCTCCCGGACGTCATGCAGCACGTAGAGGAGACCGGTGTAGAAGACCACGGCGAGCTTCTCGTTCTTCCGGATCTTGTAGGGCATCAGGCGGAGCCAGTGGATTATCTCGTGGTAATAGATGCTGAGGACCTCCTCCCTGGAGAACCTGCTCCTGAGGTATGCCCTGAACCTCTGGTAAATCTCCGCGTAGGATTCTGATTTGGTGAGAAGGTAATTGACATTGTTCCCGTCGATTTTCACGGACTTCACCATCATGAGGAACTCATAGTTCCCGTGCAGGGACTGAAGGAGCTTCCCGTAGTCAAGGAACGGAGAGTCATGGATGTTGCCGGTATTGGGGTCAATGAAGTAGTAATCCTTCGGGAGAACCTTCCCCTCGTACTCCCTGCGGTCGATCTCGGAGGAATCCGTGAGGCAGACGATGTTCTCAATCGTAAGATCGCCGTGGATATCCGAGTACGAGTCATGCGAGAAGACCTGAATAAGGTGGTCATCCTTCAGCATGTCAGTGTAGAAATGCAGCGTCGGAAGCCTGATTCCGTTCGCGGATATCTCGTCATACTCCTCAAGCTGCCTGATGAACCTGTCGTTCTCACGGATTATCTTCAGGTTCTTTCCGACCTTTGACTTTATGTATGACTTTATGGTCTCAGTGTCCGCGGGTCTCGCGTTCCTGGCGTGGAGTCCCAGGCGGATATCATCAAGCGCCTTTTCAAGAATGTTCCAGGATGATTCGACCGGCATGGTGTGAATATAGCGGAAAAGGCCGATTGCGCTCCCGTAGCAGTGCATGTCATAGGAAACATAATTGCTGCCCTGCTGCTGCCGGACGACTGCCGGCAGTGGGATATCCTGCTGGTGGGCGAGGATCCAGTCTATCTGCTCCTGGAGCTTCTTCCCGTCATTATCAAAGGCATATTTCCGGAAAAGCATCTCTCCGTCGTACTTCATCACAATGAGCGTTGACGCATTGGATCCTGCAGAGCTGTCCTCAAGAACCGTGACGTCCTCATTGAGTCCCAGGTAAGACTGGATATGCTCTCTGTTGTCTTCCTTGTAATAGGTCTTAAGGAAGGCAAGCCGGTCTGACTTGTTCAGCTGGGGGAGCGGCCGCCGGCCGCCGGAGGGCTGCTGTGCAGCACTCCTTGAGAGGACGAACGAGACAATTCCGCAGATAACGAGAGGCAGAATCAGGAACGCGGCAAGTCCGGGAATAAGCCTAGCATCAACGCTGTAGAGGGACGTGCCGGAAAACAGTGCGGTGAAGACATCCGTTCCCGACCAGGCAAATCCTTGCCTTCTTACTGATTCGGCAAAGCATATATACGAGCTGAGGTATCCGGCCCACATCCCGGCTGTATACAGTAAAAACCGTATCTTGCTGAGCCTGACTGCGATATCCCTTATCGATGCCGCGGTCAGATAGCTGGCGTAGAGAAGCCCGTATTCGATTTTCTCGTTGAAAATGCCAGCTGCAAGCCTGATGCAAGATTTAATCGGCTTTCTGAAAACAGCCGTGATGATGGTAGCTGATATAAGCACGGCAAAGGCTGCGACATAGAAATGAAAAATTCTCTGCAGCCAGCTGCCGTCCTCAGCGCTGAAGGAAAGAATGAAGAAAATTATTCCTACAGTGAGAATATCGACATAAAGGTCAGCGATGACCGTCGCAAGGGCAAATGAATACCCGTTTTTCATCCTGCGCCCTGCCCATATCACCCGGACAATCTCACCGGTACGTACCGGAAGGAGAGCATTAAGGGAATGACCTATGGCGAGTGCGTTGAGGAGGTTGTATTCAAGCGGCTTCTCGTAGACGGAGATGAAAAGTCCCCAGCGCTTTACCTTGAAGATGTGCCCCGCGAACATCAGGGCAACAGCCAGAATGAAAAAAGCAGCCGCCATTTTATAAAAGTTCCCTGTAGCACTGGTTACCTGATGCCTGATTAAGCTCGTCCGGGGTCCCGAACGGAACATGGAAATCCGTCGGGATGCTCCTTACGGTCATGCCGTCCGCAATCATAGAATTGTAGACGCCGCTCATGAAGTACTCGCTGTACTCACAGTTCTTCAGGTACTTCTGTGATTCCCTCTCAAAAACATCGCGTGAGGAGAAATAATAGCAGCCGCAGATTGCCTCTGAGCTGATGGCCTTCTTCTCGGCAGTCCTCACCACGTTGTCAGACTCATCCTTCCCGACAAAACTGTAGCGGGGCTCATTTGAGGCGAAGGTCAGGAGAATGCCATGGATATCACTTCTGCAGCCTGATTTGCAGAAGTCGTTGAACCGGGATGATTTGAAGAGATGGTCGCAGTCGTTGAACACCACGGGAAGCGAATCGCCGATGTCCTCGCAGCCCCTGAGCGCCGTAATCACCGCGCCTTCAGTCACTTGAGGAAGAACATGGATTCTGGCCTCCGGAAAATATTTCCGGATTCCAGCATCGATATGGAAATTCTTCACATGCTCCTCAAGGACCACAAAGTCGAGGGATGCCAGCTCCGCAAATTTTCTCACCGACTGCGTAGACCAGTAGAAGAACGGCCTGCCGTAGATTTGGAGCAGTGGCTTGGGCTCCTTATAGCCTTTTGCGCTGAACCTCGAGCCCCTGCCGGCCATGGGCATAACAAGATGTATCTTTGTCATCTCTTCTCCAGACTGAATCAGGCCTTCACGTGCCTCAGCAGCTCCACCTCGGCATCTATCAGCCTTGTTAGCCCCTCACGCATCGAGACCTTCGGCTGCCAGCCGTATTTCCTCAGCGCGTAGGCGTTGTCGCAGAGCGAGTACTTGTTGATCTCATGATTCAGAATTTCCTTCTTAATCGGATACTTCCCCTCATAAAGCTCCGGGTACTTTTCCCAGTAATGCGCGTCATCTGCATATTCGGCCTTGATGTGCCTGCCCATGATATCCTCAGCAAGCTCATACATCTCATTTACGGAATAGTTCGTGTTCGACGAGACGTTAACGGCGTCAAAGCCCTGTGACTTTTGTACCGCTATCGCGAGGTCGATTAAATCGTCAACATAGATGTAGTCCCTTCTCTGCTCTCCGTTTGAATGGAATACAGGAGTCCTTCCGTAAAAGAGCTCACGCACCATATAGGCGACAAACGGAGGCTGCTTCCGCAGGCAGTCGACATGAGGGCCGTAGACATTCGCGAACCTGAGGCAGGTGACGCTCATGCCGTAGGTATCGCAGAAAGACTGGGCAAACCTCTCGGCGCAGTACTTGGTATTCGGGTAAATAAGCGTCGGGACCTTGAAGCTGTCCTCCCTCGTGGGGAATGCCGTCTCGTTCTCGTACATGGCGTTCGTGCTGGCCTGTATGACCTTCCTCACGCCGTAGCGGCGGCCGTTCTCGAGAAGGTTCACAAAGCCGTTCAGGTTGACGTCAATTGCCTCGGTGGGATTGAGCTGGCAGTCAGGGAGCGGCGCGATGCCCGCGATGTTGTAAATGTAATCAACATCGCCCTTCTCCATAAGGGATTTGATGCCGTCCTTATCTCTGATGTCCATTCTTATGACTTCTTTCCTGAAGTCATGATCATCAAAGGTAAGGTTGTCCTCGTGACCGAAGCTGAAGTTGTCTATAAGGACGAGATCGTCACCGTTTTTCCACAGGCGGTGCGCCAGCTGCGATCCGATAAAGCCTGCCGCTCCTGTAATAAGGATTTTCATAACACCTTCTCTCCTCTTCTTATCTTCAGGCTGTCACTGAAAATGACTCTGCTCTGCCGTATTTTCGACCTCAGGCCGTGGTTCCAGGATGACGCTCCTTTACCCCTTTTCTCAAGGGTTACTTTAAACCTCCTGATTAGGTAATTGCGGAGCCTGGCTTCCTTGTAAACGTAAAGCTCAATCGAGAAATCGTTCGGCATGTCGTCTATGTTCAGCTCCTCAATCAGGTGCCTGCTGAACAGTACCGGTATTGCGCCGATGTCGCTTAATTTTGCTGAAAACAGCAGCGAGTCAAATACTGTCTGCCCGACCGTGAAGAACACATCAAACAGCCCCCTGTTTGACCTCCTTCCCTTCAGGAAAACGTTCTCATCGGTCTTCCTGTTTTCCAGAAAGTCAAAGAAAGGGATAAGCTCCTCCGGTGCAATCTGCAGATCGGCATGGATCCAGCCGACATAGTCTCCTTTCGCCGCCTTCATTCCCTGCTGCAGCCCGTAGCCGTAGCCCTTGTTCACGTCTACGTAAACAACTGAAATCTTGGGATATTTATTCTCTATGTTCTCTTTGAAATACCTGCGGCTGCCGTCCTTTGATCCGTTCTCGACAAGGACATATTCAAGGTCATATCTGCTCTGCAAAGGTGCCAGTCTGGCAATCAGCCCGCCCAGACTGGCCTCTTCGTTGTAGCATGGGATAATAATCGAGTATTTCATATCGTTTTCGCTTCCCGGCTGTCTTCAATCACCAGCTTGAAAACAATCAGACTGGTCCGTGACTGCCGTAATTTGCTAGTGAGACGGATATGCCGCCCTGCCCGGGACTGACAAAAAAGCCCGAATCCGGCAGGGTGCCGCCTGATTGCCAGGCGGCGGCCGGAAATCCTTCCAGTATCCGCATTGATCTGACAGAGGCACCCGGCAGAAAACCCAGTGTTATTCTCCCTTTTACAGCAGGCACTGCATGCCGGCTCATTATACCCGCATGAAAAAGAGGCTCTGATATATTTCATGAATTCTGTGAGCAGTTTTTAAGATCTTATTTTTATAGCTTAAATCAGAAGATCCTGCCTAACATGCAAGGTATTTGTGTCCCGGACGCAGCAGCATCAGCATATTGCCATGCTCTGTCAGTGCGTGAAAAAGTGACATTTGATAGAGTTTGCGCACCGCTATGCTGTTACAATCGCACGTGACTGTTTACGGGCAACAGGGGGATTAGAATGTCAGGAGTACTTGCAGTAGTTCTTGCAGGCGGTGAGGGATCCCGTCTCCTTCCGCTCACTATTTCAAGAAGCAAGCCGGCGGTTCCTTACGGCGGAAGCTACCGTCTCATCGACTTCGTGCTGAACAACCTCGTCAACTCGAACATCATCAAGATTTACGTCCTGACCCAGTTCAAGTCACAGTCCCTGTACATGCACCTCAAGAAGGGCTGGAACGTGAGCGGCATACCGGGATGTTTCATCGAGCCGATCCCTGCGCAGATGAGGATGGGCAAGCGCTGGTACGACGGCACGGCGGACTCCGTATACCAGAACATCTCCTTCATCCAGGAGGTGCAGCCCGCCTGCATCTGCGTGTTCGGCTCCGACCACATCTACAAGATGGACGTGACGCAGATG
>Ga0256404_1010422_pt1 | contig 12851 bp, 8 predicted proteins | sample RumenRJG_01DNA_FD_185990 | JGI IMG/M metagenome (GOLD analysis project Ga0256404, IMG submission 185990) | Bovine rumen microbial communities from Lethbridge, Alberta, Canada - RJG_01 | ecosystem: Host-associated > Mammals > Digestive system > Stomach > Rumen | place: Canada: Alberta | collected...
GATGAGCCCACCGACCATCTGGACATGGAATCCATTACCGCCCTGAACAACGGCATGATCAAGTTCCCGGGCGTCCTGATCTTCTCATCCAGAGACCACCAGATTGTCGAGACCACGGCGAACCGCATCATGGAAATCATCAATGGAAAGCTGGTCGACAAGATCACGACCTACGATGCTTACCTTGAGAGCGACGAGATGGCGAGAAAGAGATTTACTTATACTGTCAGTGAATCTGATGCGAAAGACGACTGAGCGAGGAAGATCCCGCCATGCGGCCATGCAGCCGGCGGACTTGTCTGCGCGGATGCATGGACATATGGCGGGTCGGACGTATGAGCAGGAAGCGCCGGAGGCGCGGACTGCGAAGACGTCCAGGATTGCGGGAGCGCGAAGCGCGGAGCAATCCGTATCTTCCCAATATAGGGGGGCATATGGTGAAAAAATTCGTCTCATGGAATGTGAATGGGCTCCGGGCCTGCGCGGGTAAGAATTTTCTCGACGTTTTCCACGACCTGGACGCCGACGCCTTCTGCATCCAGGAGACAAAGCTTCAGGAAGGGCAGATCGAGCTGGACTTCCCCGGATACTACGATTACTGGAATTACGCGGAAAAGAAGGGCTATTCCGGGGTCGCCATGTGGACAAAGGACAAGCCGCTGAACGTGACCTTCGGCCTGGGCGTGGAGGAGCATGACCATGAGGGCCGCGTCATCACCGCGGAGTTTGAGGATTATTATCTTCTGACCTGTTACACACCGAATTCCCAGAACGAACTGAAACGGCTGGATTACCGGATGCGCTGGGAGGACGCGTTCCTTCAGCATATCCGGGGACTCGCCGCGAAGAAACCGCTGATCTTCTGCGGGGACCTGAATGTGGCTCATCAGGAGATCGACCTTAAGAACCCGGCTGCGAACCATCACAACGCAGGCTTTTCCGACGAAGAGCGGGAGAAGATGACGCGGATCCTGTCCTCCGGATTTACAGACAGCTTCCGTCATCTTTATCCGGACCGGACGGACGCTTATTCCTGGTGGTCCTACCGGATGCGCGCCCGGGAGAAAAACGTCGGATGGCGCATTGACTATTTCATTGTCTCGGACGATATCCGCGACAGGATCATCGATTCCGTGATCCATTCGGAAATCCCAGGCAGCGACCACTGTCCTGTGGAGCTTAAGATCGACCTCTGACGCGGAATTGTGAATACAGGGCGGCAGAGAAATACAAGAAAACAGAGAAATACAAGGAAACAGAGAAACACAAGAAAACAGAAAAATACAGAACAGCAGAGAATAACAGATCAGACATCATAGGCAGTGACATCGTGTGGGTATGACATCACTGAGGAGGCATTACGATGGGAAATACTGAAATGGAAGCGCGCGCATACAATGCGCAGGAGAAAACGGAATTCCGCCCGGGAGACTCGCAGGATCTCCGGACGATCCTTCCGATGGGGGTAACGCTCCTCGGCCAGGGAATCCATGTGAACGTCGTGTCGCCGGGAAAGAGCTGCGCGATCCGGTTCTGCCTGAGAAATGAGGAGGAGCCTTTCCTTGTGAAGGAATTCCTTCCGGAGGAACGGATGGGGGATGTCTGGTCTTCCGACATCTCCTATCAGGAACTGAAAGAGACTGCCGGAAAGAAAGCTGCCGAGGCAGCCGGAAGAGAGCTTACGGAGGAAGAGGTCCGGGAGGAGCTTTTGGCCGCGGAATATGACTTTGCCTGTGAGCGGGGGCTTTTTGAGGATCCCTACGGCCATTCCTTCAGCGGCAGAGATTCCTGGGGAAAGGCGGAGCAGTACGGGAACCCTCTCCGGAGCCCGCTGTTCCTGAAGCCCTTTGACTGGGAGGGAGACAAGCCTCTCCGGACGCCCTTGGAGGACACCATCATCTACCGCCTTCATGTGCGGGGCTTCACGAAATCTCCGTCCAGCGGTGTGGTGCAGAAGGGGACCTTCGACGGGATCGTCGAGAAGATCCCGTATCTCAAAGAACTCGGGATCACTGCGGTGGAACTGATGCCCTGCCAGGAATATGAGGAGCTTACGGCGACCCGTCTGGACTACACGGGTCCCGTCGCCGCGCATGCAGGGGATGGCGCCGCGAAGACCGGGAAGGGCGGAGCGAAGAAGTGGAAGAATGTGTCCACGGAAGGCACGCGGCCGACCGGGAAGATCAATTACTGGGGCTATACCAAGGCGCATCACTTTGCGCCGAAGGCCAGCCTCTGCAGAAAAAAGGACCGGGATCCCGCCGGAGAGTTCCGCACGCTGGTGCGGGAACTCCACAAGGCAGGAATCGAGGTCATCACGGAACTGTTTTTTGACGGCAGCGAGGACGCGAGCTATGTCGCGGAAGTTCTGCGCTACTATGTCCGATTCTTCCATGTGGACGGCATCCGCCTGACCGGTTATGCAGACGCAGCGGCGGCTTCCCGGGATCCGTATCTCGCGGGGGTCAAGCTGATTGCCGGAAGCTGGCGGGAGGAGCCGCGGAAGGACAGCCGCAGGCTCGCTTCCTGCGGAGACGCTTTTCAGCGGGACATGCGCCGTTTCCTGAAGGGAGACGAAGGCATGCTGAACAGCGTGATCTACCACAGCAGGAACAATCCGCCCCACGCTGCGGTGATCAATTACATGGCGAACACCAACGGCTTCACCCTTGCGGATACCGTGATGTATGACATCCGCCACAATGAGGCGAACGGGGAAGGAAATTCTGACGGACCGGAGGAGAATTTCAGCTGGAACTGCGGCGTTGAGGGACCGAGCAAGAAGAAAAAGATCCGTACACTCCGGAAGCAGCAGCTCCGCAACGCATTCCTCCTTCTGCTCCTGAGCCAGGGAACGCCCCTGATCCTTGCGGGCGATGAATTCGGCCGGACCCAGGGCGGAAACAATAATGCCTGGTGTCAGGACAACGCCATTTCCTGGGTTAACTGGAAGCTGCTGAAGACTGAGGCATGGCTTTTTGAATTTGTGAAGAAAAGCATCGCGTTCAGGCAGCAGCACCGCGCTTTCCATGGCACGGAACAGCCGAAGCTAATGGATCCCCGGGCTACGGGAATCCCGGACGTCTCCTACCACGGCGTGATGGCCTGGCGGCCGGAGTTTGAGCTCTGGCGGCGCCAGCTGGGCATCCTCTACAACGGCGCCTACGCGCCGGACGAAAGCGGAAAGCCTGACAGCACCTTCTTTGTCATGTACAACATGCACTGGGAGGAGCACGCTTTTGCCCTTCCGCATCCGGACCGGGGCGCGGTCTGGCACCTGGCGGCAAACACCGCGGACAATGCTCTCAACGGCTGGTATCCGGCAGGGGAGGAGCCTCTTCTGGAGGATCAGAGGGGCTTTGTCATGGCGCCCCGCAGCATTGTGGTGCTGATGACGAAGACTGCTCCGAAGCCGGCACCTAAAAAACGGAAGAAAAAAGAAAAGGCAGCAGAAAAGGAAACAGAGAAATGACGATCCTTGTGATCTTATGCAGCCGGAACGGCGAGAAGTATCTCCATGCACAGATCCTGTCCATCCTGAAGCAGACGGAACCCGGTGTCCGTCTGCTTATTTCGGATGACGTGTCGACGGACAGCACCGCCCGCATCGCCCGGGATTATCAGGAACTGTATCCGGACCGGGTGCAGTTCGTGCAGCGGACGGAACCTTCCGGAGGCGCGGCCCGTCATTTCATGAGCGTTCTCCATTCCTTCGGGACTGACGCCGACTGCATCCTGTTCGCGGATCAGGACGATGTCTGGCATCCGGAGAAGGTGAAGGAAACTCTGCGGATCATGCTGGCAGCGGAGGAGAAGTACGGCGCTGACACGCCTCTTCTGGTCCATTGCGACATGAGGATCACGGACGAGGCGGGAAATGTGATCTCCCCCTCCTATGTGAGGTATCAGCAGATGTCGCCGCAGCGGAACAGCCTGAACCGGCTGCTGATCCAGAACAATGTGACCGGCGGCGCCATGATGATGAACCGTGCTCTGGCGCGGATTCTCCGGCGGCATCCGGTACCGGAGCACCCGGTGATGCACGATCACTGGATCGCCCTCACGGCGGCAGCCTTCGGAAAGATCATTTTCCTGGACAAGGCCCTCTACGACTACCGCCAGCACGGGGACAATGTCCTCGGCGCCGCGAAGGGGTCCCGGGTCCGGGAAGTCCTGGACCGGCTGGGCCTGTTCCGGAAGGACGGGAAGACGAAGGAGGAGATGGACCGCTATTCTTCCGGCGTCTACACGGCGCTGTTCCGGCAGGCGGCGGAGTTCGGGCGCCAGTACGGAAAAGAACTGTCCCCGAAACAGGTAAAGCTGCTGCAGGCCTTTGTCAGCCTGCGGAAAATGAACCGGGCTCAGAAAATCTTCACGATCCTGAAATACGGCTTCACCTTCAACCGGCTGCACCGGACTGTCGGGGAGTGCATGTTTCTGTAAGCTGGCAGCGGGAGGGGGAAATCCCCCTGCTGCGGCAGGTACACAAGTCCCGCAGGCGGGACCTGGATTTATTCGAACGGGCAGGATAAGGGACATAATTTGGAACATTCGTCAGAAAACCTGAAGAGCAAAGTCGCGCACGGCCTCCTCTGGAAGCTCCTTGAGCTTGCAGGGGCACAGGGCGTGCAGTTTGTCGTTGCCCTGATCCTTGCGAGGCTGATGACTCCTGCGGAGTACGGGACCATCGGCCTCATCATGATCTTCATCACGATCGCGAACGTGTTCGTCCAGTCGGGTTTTGCGACGGCGCTGATCCAGCGGCCGGAGGTGCGGGAAGAAGACTATTCTTCCGTACTCCGTATCTGCCTCGGGATCGCCGTGCCGGTGTATTTTCTGCTCTGGTCCCTGGCGCCGCATATTGCCCGCTATTACCGGACTCCGGTGCTGGAGCCCCTGCTGCGGGTCATGGGGATCGTCCTTTTTCCGGGGGCTGTCATCTCGATCCAGACAGCCTATGTGTCCCGGAGTCTCAATTTCCGTCAGCTTTTCAAGGCCAGCATGGCTGCAGTCCTGCTGTCCGGCGTGGTCTCGGTGGGCATGGCGTCCGCCGGCTTCGGCGTCTGGGCCATGGCAGCGCAGCAGCTGGTCTACTATTTCGCCCTGATGGGCGGCCTTTTTGTGACAGTGCAGTGGCGGCCCCGCGGCGGCTTCGACCTGCGGAGAGTCGGGGAACTGTACCGGTTCGGGTGGAAGATCCTGGTCTCCGGACTGATCGACACCATCTGGATGAACGTCTACGGACTCATCATCGGCCGCCGCTATTCTCCGGCGGACCTGGGCGGCTACAGCCGGGGCGAGCAGTTCCCGAAGCTGATCACCCAGAATCTTTCCGCGGCGATCCAGGCGGTCATCCTGCCCGCCTATTCCAGGAACCAGGACGACAAAGTGCGGCTGAAGAACATGATGCGGCGCAGCATCCGGCTTTCCGCCTTCGCGGTCTTTCCCATGATGGCCGGACTGATCGGCACCTCGGTGCCCCTGATCCGGGTCCTGCTTACGGACCGCTGGCTGTTCTGCGCGCCGTACCTCTGCATCATGTGTGTGTGCTACGCCTTCTGGCCGATCCATGTGACAAACCTTCAGATGGTCACCGCCCTGGGGAGGAGCGACCTCTTCCTGAAGCTGGAGATCCTGAAAAAAGCCGTCGGGATCGCAGTCCTGCTGGTAAGCCTGCGCTACGGCATCATCACGATGCTGATCCTGAAGGCGGTGGATGAATTCCTCTGCACCTTTATCAACGCCTGGCCGGTGAACCGGCTGATCGGCTACGGTATCGGACAGCAGTATCTGGATATGCTTCCCTCCGCAGCCTGCGCGGCGGTGATGGGGGCTGCAGTCTGGCAGCTGCAGCGGCTGGGTTTTGCCCCGCTTCCGACCCTGGTCCTCCAGATCGCGGCGGGTGTCCTGATCTACTGCGCCCTGTCGGCGGCGGTGAACCGGGAAGGCTTCCGGGAACTTCTGGACCTTGCGGGGACCCTGCGGAAGAAGAACAGGGAATAGGAACCGGGAATAATAACAGGGAATAAAAGCAGGGAATAACGGCGGGGAATTAAAAGACATAAATGACTGCTCCGCGGAGAAGCTTCGGAGAGAAGGAGACGGAATGGGCAGAAAAAGAACCTACACGACGATCATGAAACAGCCGGAACCTGTAACATATCCGGAGGCCGGTTTCCCCACGGACGGCCCGGTGATGGTCAGTATCTGTGCGGTATGTTTTCAGCATGCCCCTTATCTCCGCCAGGCGCTGAACGGGTTTCTCACCCAGAAATGTCCTTTCCGGGTCGAGATCCTGGTGCACGATGACGCTTCGACGGACGGTTCCGGGGACATTCTCCGGGAATACGCGGCCCGCTATCCGAACATCGTGAAGCCGATGATCCAGACGGAAAACCAGTACTCCAAAGGCATCACGAACCTTTCCGGCGCCTTCAACTTTCCGAGGGCGGAGGGAAAATATATCGCGCTGATGGACTGCGATGACCGGTGGTGCGATGAAGAGAAGCTGGCCCTGCAGGTCGCGTACATGGAGGCGCACCCGGAGTGCAGTCTCTGTGTCCACGCGGCGGAGGTGCAGAACGACAACGGGGAGATGACGGACCGGAACCTTATGCGGCCTTACCGGGAAGACCGGATCCTGACGCCCCAGGAGCTGGTGGACAAGGCGGGCGCCTTCCCCTTCGGATCCATGCTGTTCCGGCGGGAGATGGTGCAGGTGCTTCCGGACTACTATGTGAACTGTCCGGTGGGCGACCGGCCTCTGGAACTGATGGCGGCCGCCCGGGGATATGCATTCTATATGGACCGGCCGATGAGCGTCTACCGCTTCAACGGCGCCGGATCCTGGACCAACAGCATGAAGACCGGCGACTATGTGAAAAAGCAGAATGATTACGCGCGGGCGATGCGGGCCATGTACGAGGGCTTCGACCGGGCGACGGATGGACGGTACCACCGGGAAGCGGTCAGCGCTTCCCACCGGCTGTATTTCCTGACCAGAGTTAATCTCAGGGATTTTGACGGGATCTTTGATCCGCATTACCGCAGATATTATGAGGAACTGCCGGGCCGGGAGCGTATGCTGATACGGTTTGAGCAGCGGTGTCCGAAGGCGTACGCATCATTGCAGAAGCTTTCTCACCGCATCCGGGGAGGAAAGGCATGAATGCCGGACAGAACGGAACAGGAACGGGAATTCCGGAGGCACAGGGATTCGTGATCGCGGAACCGGCATCACTGGCGGCAGACTATACGATCGAAGGTGATTTCTGGCAGCCCACAGGGCAGGACCCGCAGATCATCTTTGAGGACTGCGGCGGCTGGGATGCAGTCAGGGTGAACTTCGCGGAGCCCATTGTGAATGATTCCATCCTGACTTTGTATTATTCGGACGGAGCTTTTGACCGCTTTCACCGGGCGGAAGAGTATCTCATGGGCGGGACTGAGACCGCTCTGGTCCGGGTCCCGGCGGGATCCTGGGACCGGCTGCGGCTGGATATCCGGACGGATTTCCGTCTGGAATCCATGGAAGCCGTACCCCGGGAGCCGCTGACGGCAGCCGGCGCGGCCCGGAAGCTGATGACCGGCGGCGGTCTGCTGAAGCTCCTGCTGGTGCTCTTTATCCTATGGGCGGGCATACTGCCAAAGGTGAAATCCATGACTGTGAAGGCGAAGACGGGCAAAGCAGCCGGCGGCAGGACTGTCTGGCTCGACGCGGTCCGTGCCCTGGCGGCAGTCATGGTGGTGGCGCTTCATGTGGCGGAGCCGGAGGCACTGGCCCTGCCCCACGACATGAAACGGTATCTTTTCCTCCAGGCGCTCTGCGTGTTCTGCATCAACTGCAATCTTCTGTTTGTCCTGATCAGCGGCGCGCTGCTCCTTCCCTGGCGGGAGGAGAACTTCACGGAGTTCCTGAAAAAACGGCTCTGGAAGGTGGTGCTGCCTCTGCTGGTCTATGCCTGCTTTTACGTATTCGGTATGTGCGCCAGCGCGGACGGTCCCTGGTTCCTGTTCAAAGGCTATGTACGGCAGGTCTCCTCGGACACGGTGTTCATGGGACCCCACCTGCGGCTCATGTATGTGATCATCAGCCTTTATCTCATCGCCTGGTTCCTGCGCTTCCTGCTGAAGAGCATGACAGAGCGGGAGGAGAAGATCCTGGCGGGAACCATTCTGGTGCTGCGGGTCCTGGCAACGCTTGCTCTGGAACACCGGGTGCCGGTGGGAGTGATGTTTTACCTTGCGGACTGGCCGGGGCTGTTCCTGATGGGATATTTCCTGACCCGGGACTGGATGCGGAAGTATGATCCGGCGATCATTGCGGCCGGCGCCGGCGCCTTCGCTTATTCCGTGTATCTTGTGACAGTGCGGGATGATTTCATGAACGTGGTCGCTAACACCTCAAGTCTCATGCTTTTCATGAGCAGCGCACTTTTCGTGCTGTTTCTGCGCGCAGAGCAGCTTTACCACGCGCGCAGAGCGGAAGGGGCCGGTGCCTGCGGTGCGAATGCGTTTCTGAGCGGTGCGCGGGCTTTTGTCTCGGCTCTAAGCCGGCAGAGCTATTCGATCCTGCTTATCCATTTCTTTGTCCTCCACGCGGTCCTGCGCCGGGGACTGATGCGGGAAGGGCTGCCGATGACGGCGGAGCTTCTGCTGATGTTCCTTCTGTGTCTGGTGATCTCCTGGATCATCGCCTTTGTCGTCGATAATACGGTCATCGCGGCGGTGGACCACGTGCTGCGGAGAAACAAAGAAGCATAACTCCGGTCAGCGCATGGCAGCAGATCAGGAAGAAGGGTGCAGATGAAGACTACGGATCTCACCGAGCGCGCCATCTACGCGTCGATCTGCAGGAACGACGGGATCCCGGCGCGGGAGATTGCAAAGGATATCGCAAGGCACGGAGCCGGGAACGGAGGAAATCCCCCCGTGGACCGGCACACGGTCAATCAGTATCTCTACCGTTCCCCCTTTATGCGGGAACTCTGTTACCGGGATGACGGGTATCTCTGGCATGGACTGATCCGGCAGATGCGGCCGCACCTGGGTCTCGCGGATTTCTGCGGCTGGTACGGCACGGTGAAGGAATTCCTGGATACGCCGGAGGGGGGATGGTTCGAAGAACTGCTGGACGGATGCCGCCGGATCGGCAGAAACCTGAATGACACCCGCGGACTGTTTCATTCCTTCCGTGACGCCCGGGAGGTGATGGTTCAGCTGTTCCGGGACCTGGACGGGATCTGCGGCGATGCGCCGGATGCAGCGACGTCCGGATATACAGGAGTACAGGGTGATACGAACATCCCTGCAGGCGCAGGGATCGTTTCCGGACGGGAGGACTGGGAGATCGCCTTTGAACTCCGTATCAACAGGGCAAAGTATATCCGTATCTATGCGGATATCCTGGTGATCACGGAAGACCGGGTATTTTCCCTGGAATTCAAGATGAAGGACCGGATCGACCCGGAAGAGGTCTCCCAGGCGGCAAAGTACAGCGGATATCTGGAGGTGCTGTTCGGACCTGATTATGACGTGATTCCGGCGCTGGTGCTGACCCGGGCGGAAGACCTCTACACCACTGCCGTACTTTCCGGAAGCACGGCGGAGGTTCCGGTCTGTTCCGGGGATATGCTGTTCAACCTGTTCGACGAGTATCTCAGGTTCCTTGCTCCCTGACACGGGCGGAGCAGCTCCGGAAAGACTCAGCTCCGGAAAGAAGATTTCACGGCTCTGGGAAGACTTTAATACAGGACAAAAACAGGATCCCCGGGAAGAAACACTTCCCGGGGATCCTGTTTTTGCGGTTTCAGCTGATATTTGCCGGCTTACTGCGCGCTGGCTGCAAGCTGTTCCACCAGCTGCTGTTCTTCGCTGCTGAGCTGTGCGGTGCCGGCTGCGACAGCTTCCTGGTGTGCCTGCTCGGCTGCCGCGCGGGCCTGCAGGGCAGCCACGGCTTCCGCGGAACTCGGATCGGTGGGATCCCAGATCTGGGATCTCGGGATGCACAGATCGCATGCACCCTTCTCGATCGGTCCCTTATCCCACTGGTCGCTGTAGATGTGGACCGGAGTGCCGTTCGGGCAGTTGGAGTAGATCCAGTAAGAGTCGCCGGTCAGCAGACGGATGCAGCCGCCGCTGGCAGCGTCGTCGATATAGTTGTAGGTGATGGCATCCAGCTCAAGGCTTGTTCCGTAGAACAGAATGGAGTGGATGATGAAACCATTGTAGAAACGGTTCAGGTATTTGCAGTAGATCGCCGCGGGGACGTCGTCGTGCATGTACTTGACGTCATACTTTGCGTAGATCGCGAAATCGCCCAGAGGCGTATCCGGTCCGCAGGTGGAGTTGAAGGCCTTGTAGGGGATGATATAGCCGTTCGCTCCGTCCGCCGCCATGACATAGAAGCTGCGGGTCGCCTTATTGTAGTTGATCTGGTAAGCACCGGGCTTGCCCATGATGGGCTCAAGGTCCCAGCAGACGCTGCCGTCTGCATTGAAGTAGTACTTGTAGCCGTCGACATACTTCCATCCGGAGACCGGCTCGCCGTTCTCGAAATAGAACTGGGTGTTGTCCACGAAGCCCCAGCCCGTGTAGGGCTGTCCGTTCCAGCTGGAATAGTGGACACGGCCGTTCTCATCGACATAGGTGCCTTCATAAGCCGCAGTGCCCGCCATCAGATTCTTTGTCGGATACGGGAAACTCTCGGTGTTGTGCCACAGACCGACGCGGATCGCGACGATGTAGCGGTCGGTGCCCATGGTTCCGGTGGTCTGGCCGTTCTTCGCCCAGTCAAGGACGGTGCCGTCGTTCAGGACGACCTTGTAATAGACGTCGTTGAAAGTATGGACATAGCCCTTGGCACGGATCTGGATCGCCTGGACGCGGGAGCCGTCCTCGTTATAAGGAGTAATTTCCTTGGAGGTGCACCAGGGGCTCCATCCGTGGGCGTCGGTGTAGGTCCTGTAGTAGAAACGGGCCACGCCTGCGTGGATCATATAGAACTTGGAGAAGCCGTCCGCACTGAAGAGGCCGATGCCCGGATCGTTGGAGGGTGCGTAGTTCATCATGGCGCCGTTCCGGTCACGCATCTGGTAAGTAACGATCTGGACCTGCTGAAGGATATCGTCCGGCGGCGTATTGCCGGTGCCGATAGCCTCCAGACCGGCGCCTGCGACGACGGAGGCAATATCCACGCCGCCCGGATCAGCGTTCAGCGCAGCGACGCCCGGAAGGCCGATGGCTGCGTGGCCGATACCGGAGGAAGGACGCTGATTGATCATGTCCTGGGTGCTGGAAGATGCGGTGGATGCGGCCGCCTGGCCGGCTGCCTGGACGGTCTGGGGCGCTGCCTCTGCCTGAGTCTCCTGGATGGGGGCTGCCGTCTCTCCGGACGGGCCGACAAAGCTGACAGAAGAGTCGCCTGCCGCAGCTTCCGGAGCGGCTGTCTCGGCGGCTGCAGTCTCGGTGACTTCAGCGGGCTGGACCGCCGCGGTTTCCTGGAGCTGGGAGCTGTCTGTCATGACGGTGGTGCTGCCGGGCGCACTGACGATTCCGTCACCGCCGGAAGAACCGGAGGTTACAGCTGCCGCGGAATCTGAGGTCAGGTTGACGCCGGGACCGCTGCTCACGAATCCGTTGGTCGTGTCGGGCTCGGCATAGACTGCCAGTGGCATGGCGAGACACATGACAGCGGCAAGCGCTGCCGCGGCTGTGCTCTTCAGGGAACGTTTCATCTGGAAAAACCTCCTTAATCTATCACTGCGGCATCCGGGATCACTGCAGAAAAGCCTTCCGGATGCCTTTTCTTACGATTTCCTACATATATTAACATGACACCGCAAAGCTTACTATTAAATAATCTTTACGGTTTTGGTCGATCCGGGCAGGCCAGCCGTACAGAACCCGCCGGGTATCTGCCATCATACCGCAGGAATTGACTTTTGTTAAGTCCGATGATATTTTTTACATAATATATAATCATCCAGCACCTCATAATCAGAGGAAAAAACTGAACCGGGAGCTTGCTCACGAGACAGTTTTTCTCTGATTATCAGTTATTAGCGGGTCAGGACGCGGAGCACCGCGTGAAAAGAGGAAAAACTATGAAGCTTGTATGTTACAGGACTGAGGATGCCGCACGGAATATCGGCGTCCTGAGCAGAGATGATGAGTGGGTCTTTCCGCTGAAGGCGGTGGGGACAGACTATGAGGACATGCAGACCCTGATTGCGGAAATCAGCGACTCAGAGCTTGCCCTTCTGGACAGTCTGTCCGCCCGCGACCCTTATGAAGTGAAAAATGCGGCACGTCTTTCAGAAGTTCGCCTTCTTTCCCCGGTGGGGATGCCGGCGCAGGACGTGATCTGCCTGGGCTTAAACTACGCGGACCATGTCGTCGAGAGCGCAGGCTTTGACGAAGAGATCTCCGGCGTGGTCCGCAAGGACAAGGCCTGCTATTTTTCCAAGCGTCTCAGCGTGGCCACCACCACCGGCGACCCCATCCCCGCACACCGGGACATTGTGACGCAGCTGGACTATGAATCGGAACTCTGTGTCATCATCCGCAGGCCCTGCCGGAATGTGAAGCCTTCGGAAGTCCGGGATTACATCTTCGGATACACGATCATGAACGATGTCAGCGCCAGAAACCTGCAGACCACCCACGGCCAGTGGTTTTTCGGGAAGAGCCTGGACGGCTTCACGCCCATGGGACCGGCCATCCTGACTGCGGACAGCACTGCCTGGCCGCCGGTGCTGGGCGTCCGTTCCTACGTGAACGGAGAACTCCGCCAGAATTCCGACACGGCCCATTTCATCCACTCCATCGCGGAGATCGTGAGCGAACTGTCT
>Ga0256404_1010423_pt1 | contig 12844 bp, 10 predicted proteins | sample RumenRJG_01DNA_FD_185990 | JGI IMG/M metagenome (GOLD analysis project Ga0256404, IMG submission 185990) | Bovine rumen microbial communities from Lethbridge, Alberta, Canada - RJG_01 | ecosystem: Host-associated > Mammals > Digestive system > Stomach > Rumen | place: Canada: Alberta | collected...
CATCAAGAACCGGGCGAACAACATCACGAAGATACACTTCCACCTGTCTTGGAGCACGGCCAACATAGAGTTCCGGCTTCAGATTCTTCTCCAGATCCTCTAAGGACATTCCGAATCTGTCATCAGCAGCGATCAGCTGAATGAGGTCATTCTCACGACCTTCCTGCTTTACATGAGCACCAGCCTGCATAGAAAGTTCTCTGATAGCCTCATGCATCTCCTGACGATCCTTACCTGCCTTAACTGCATCCATCATAATGTTCTCCGTTGCCATGAAGGGAATCTCAGCCATGAAGTGCTTATAGATAACCTTAGGATATACAACCAGTCCATCAACAACATTCAGGCAGAGATCAAGGACACCATCAATTGCAAGGAAACCTTCTGCAACAGAGAGCCTCTTGTTCGCAGAATCATCCAGAGTTCGCTCAAACCACTGAACTGCGGAAGTAATTGCAGGATTCAGAGCATCTACCATCACATAACGGGACAGAGAAGCAATACGCTCAGAACGCATAGGATTTCTCTTATATGCCATTGCAGAGGAACCAATCTGATTCTTCTCAAAAGGTTCTTCTACTTCCTTCAGATGCTGAAGCAGGCGAATATCATTGGACATCTTGGTTGCAGAAGCTGCAATACCAGCAAGAACATTCAGCACTCTGGTGTCATACTTTCTGGAATAAGTCTGACCGGATACGGGAACACATCCTGCAAAACCCATCTTTTCAGCGATCATAGGATCGATCTTATCTACGGTCTCATTATCACCCTGGAAGAGTTCGAGGAAGGAGGCCTGGGTTCCGGTAGTGCCCTTAGAGCCAAGCAGTTTCAGCGTAGAAATAACATATTCAACATCCTCGAGATCAACCATGAACTCATTAAGCCAGAGAGTTGCTCTCTTGCCTACGGTCGTAGGCTGTGCAGGCTGAAAATGTGTAAATGCCAGAGTAGGAAGATCCTTATACTCTTCTGCAAACTTCGCAAGTTCATTAATTACATTGATAAGCTTGGTACGTACAAGTTCGAGTGCTTCCTTCATAAGGATCATATCCGTATTATCACCGACATAGCAGGAAGTAGCTCCGAGATGGATAATACCGGCTGCCTTAGGGCACTGCTGTCCATAAGCATATACATGGCTCATAACATCATGGCGAACCAGCTTCTCTCTTGCTCTTGCTACTTCGTAGTTGATGTCATCCTTATTCGCTTCGAGTTCATCAATCATCTCCTGGGTAATACGAGGCTGACCGTCGGAACCCTTAAGTCCAAGTTCCATCTCTGTCTTCGCCAGGGCGATCCAGAGTCTTCTCCAGGTACGGAACTTCTTGTCCTCAGAGAAGATATACTGCATCTCTTTGGAGGCATAACGCTCAGAAAGTGGACTGATATACTGATCTGTATTCATTCTTACTCCTTATTACAAATGTAGGGCATCTTTTAGAATCAAGCCTGCCTTATGGTTTGCTCTTCATTTACGCTTAAGCGTCGAACTCTCCACGGATATCATCCTGAGGAGGATCCAGAGGATACTTACCGGTAAAGCAGCCATTACAGATAGGAAGACCGTTGGTAAGTTCCGGAAGACGATCTATATTAAGATATCCGAGACTGTCTGCACCGATGATCTGGCGAATCTCTTCAATGCTTCTATTGTATGCAATCAGCTGCTCTCTTGCAGGAACATCCGTTCCGAAGTAGCAAGGCCAGAGGAAGGGAGGCGAAGAAATACGAACATGTACTTCTTTCGCGCCGGCTTCCTTCAGCATACCAACAATTCTATCGGAAGTTGTACCACGAACGATAGAATCATCGATCATGACAACGCGCTTGCCGCGAACAACTTCACGAATGGGATTCAGTTTTACACGGACAGCGGACTCTCTGCTGGACTGCTTGGGCTTAATGAAAGTACGTCCTACATAAGAATTCTTAACGAATGCTGTACCGTATGGAATACCAGACTCGAGGGCGAATCCCTGTGCTGCAGCATTTCCAGATTCGGGAACGCCGACAACGAGATCTGCATCAACCGGTGAATCCTGTGCCAGGAATCGTCCGGCCTTAATGCGGGACTCATAGACGCTAACTCCGTCGATATAGGAATCCGGTCTTGCGAAGTAGATATACTCGAAGATACATCTGCCTTCTCCGCTTCTGCCCGGGCAACGGGACTTATTGGAAGTTACACCCTCATTAGAGATGGTAACAACTTCACCGGGTTCAATATCACGGATATACTCTGCACCGATGGCATCCAGTGCGCAAGTCTCGGAAGCAAGAACATAAGCATTATCGCGCTTTCCGAGAACCAGAGGGCGGAAACCAAAGGGATCACGTGCGCCGATCAGTTTTCTCGGGCTCATGACAACCAGGGAATATGCTCCCTTAATCTTATCCATGGTGCGTCCAATAGCATCTTCTACAGAATGGCAGTTAAGACGTTCTCTTGCAATGAAGTAGGCAATGGTCTCAGAATCGATGGTGGTCTGGAAGATTGCACCGGTCTGGGACAGCTCTCTACGGAGTTCATTTGCATTGATCAGGTTACCATTATGTGCAAGAGCAAGTGTGCCTTTTGCATAATTCAAAACCAGGGGCTGAGCATTCTCGCGGGTGGACTGACCTGCTGTAGAATAACGAACATGCCCGACACCCATATTGCCGTGAAGTTTTGCAAGAGACTCTCCGTCAAATACTTCGTTTGCAAGTCCCATACCCTTATGGGACTGTACCAGGCCCTTAGGACCATTGGTGTCAGTTACAGCGATACCGGCGCTCTCCTGTCCTCTGTGCTGCAGAGCAAAGAGTCCATAGTAGACTGTGGAGGCAACATCATTGCCATCGCAGTCATAGATGCCGAATACACCGCATTCTTCTTTTAAACCAGTTTCCTGGGCTTTCTTGTCTAAATCAAACTGATTCATGTAATCTCCATACATATCTAAAAGGGGTTTACATTTCTACTGAAACTATTATAGACGCTAACGTCAATTCATATCAGTTCTTGAAGCTTTCCCCAGTCAGGAGTTCATATGCTTCCTTATACTTTGCGATTGTCTTATCAATAACATCCTGGGGAAGGAGGTAATCGCTGTCTGGATTAGCCTTCAGCCAGTCACGTACAAACTGCTTATCGAAAGAAGGCTGACCATGACCAGGCTCATAACCTTCTTTCGGCCAGAAACGGGAGCTGTCCGGAGTCAGCATCTCATCGCCGAGGATGATCTCGCCATCTTCATTGAGACCGAACTCAAACTTGGTATCTGCGATAATAATACCGCGGGAAAGGGCATACTCTGCGCACTTCTTGTAGAGAGCGATGGTGTAATCACGGAGCTTCTCAGCATACTCTTTACCCTTACCAGGATAATACTTCTCCAGATGGTCGATGGACTGTTCAAAGGAGATATTCTCATCGTGATCACCGAGATCAGCCTTGGTGGAAGGAGTATAGATAGGTTCAGGAAGCTTGTCAGATTCCTTGAGTCCTTCCGGAAGCTTGATACCGCAAACAGTACCGTTCTCCTGATAGGAAGCCCAGCCGGAACCGGTGATATAACCACGAACAATGCATTCTACAGGAAGCATCTCAAGCTTCTTAACCTTCATGACATGTCCCTTGTATTCTTCCTTCTGGAAGAATTCAGGAAGATCTGCAAGGTCGGTAGAAATCATATGATTAGGAAGGATATCCTTAGTGTAGTTAAACCAGAACTTGGACATGCCGGTAAGGATTGCGCCCTTATCAACGATCTTGTTCTTAAGAATTACATCAAATGCGGAGATACGATCTGTCGCATACATTACGATTGCGTCGCCAATGTCATAGACCTCTCTTACTTTACCTTCCTTAATGGGTTTCAGCTCGGTACTCATGAGTCTAATTTCTCCTTCCATAATCATTACTTAAATATAATTCTCGCCGGATTAACGTGCTTCTATATTATAGCTGACGTATCCAAAAAATAGTCTCTAAATCCATTCGATTTATATTGATACTTTTTTGTGAATTGTGTGCCCTTATTAAAAAATGCTATCAAGTATTTAAGTATTGCTTATTAATAAAGTATTTTATATAAGCAATGCTTAAGCATTTGTAATATATAATCAAGGCTTCTATTCAGAAAAACAAAGAAGGGGACAGCAAAGCTGTCCCCCTCTCCGGGATTTCATTACTTATTGTAGTTAACGATTTCGCCGAAGTCAGCCTTCAGGGAAGCACCACCAATAAGTCCACCATCGATATTGGGCTTAGCAAGGAGTTCCTTGCAGTTACCGGCGTTCATAGAACCGCCGTACTGGATACGGATCTTCTCAGCAGTATCGGTATCATAGATCTCAGCGATGCATTCACGAATAGCCTTGCAGACTTCTTCAGCCTGATCTGCAGTTGCAGTCTTGCCAGTTCCGATAGCCCAGATAGGCTCATAAGCGATAACCATGGAAGCAGCCTGTTCAGCGGTCACGCCCTGCATATCGGACTTGATCTGAAAACGGATCCAGTCAAGGGTAACACCAGACTCTCTCTGCTCAAGGGTCTCACCACAGCAAAGGATGGGGGTAAGGCCATGCTCAAGAGCCTTGAGAACCTTCTTGTTAAGGAAAGCATCATCTTCCTTGAAGTATTCTCTTCTCTCGGAATGTCCGATGATAACATACTTAACACCAGCATCAACGAGCATTGCAGGAGCAATCTCACCAGTGTAAGCGCCGGACTCTTCAACATACATGTTCTCAGCACCAACTGCTACGTTAGAGCCCTTAACAGCCTCAACAACAGGGACGATGTCGATTGCAGGAACGCAATATACAACATCAACATCATCATTCTGTACGAGAGGTGCAAGAAGTTCTACAAGAGCCTTAGCTTCGCTAGGGGTCTTATTCATCTTCCAATTGCCGGCAATAATCTTCTTACGTGCCATTTCTATTCTCCTTTATATTAAGTCACTCGGATTTTATTCGCTTCGCGCACAAAATCCGAGTGTATAGCACTCCACACAGAGGCAGAGCATCATTATTTGTCATTTGCTGCCATTACACCGGGAAGTTCCTTACCTTCAAGGAATTCGAGGGATGCTCCGCCACCGGTAGAGATGTGAGTCATCTTGTCGCCGAAGCCGAGGTTGTTAACAGCTGCTGCGGAGTCGCCACCACCGATGATGGTAGTTGCATCCGTCTCAGCAAGTGCTTCTGCTACTGCGATAGTACCAGCTGCAAGGGAAGGGTTCTCAGAGATACCCATAGGTCCGTTCCATACAACGGTCTTAGCAGAACGAACAGAGTTAGCGAAGATTTCACGGGTCTTAGGTCCGATATCGCATCCCTCACGATCTGCAGGCATATCCTTCATATCATAGGTTTCGGTAGGAACCGGCTTGTCGATAGGATCAGGGAAATCCTTAATGGTAACTGCATCTACAGGAAGAAGGATCTTCTTTCCGAGCTTCTCAGCCTTAGCCATCATCTCGTTGCAGTAATCAAGCTTGGACTCATCGAGAAGGGACTTACCGATCTCATAACCCTGTGCCTTCAGGAAGGTGTAAGCCATACCACCACCGATGATGAGAGTATCGCACTTATTCAGAAGGTTATCGATAACTGCAAGCTTATCAGCAACCTTAGCACCACCAAGAATAGCTACGAAAGGACGTACAGGATTCTCAACGGCATTACCTAGGAACTTGATCTCCTTCTGCATAAGGTAACCAACAACTGCGGTATCAACATATTTCGTAACTCCGACATTAGAGCAATGTGCTCTGTGAGCAGTACCGAATGCATCATTAACGAATACATCAGCGATAGAAGCAAGATCCTTAGAGAAAGCATCTCCGTTCTTGGTCTCTTCTGCTCTGAAACGGGTATTCTCGAGAAGGATAACATCCCCGTCTTTCATAGCTGCTACAGCTGCGCGAACGTTCTTGCCAACAACTTCAGGATCAGCAACGAACTTAACTTCCTGGCCAAGGAGCTCGGAAAGACGTACTGCTACAGGAGCAAGAGTCTTGGTGAGCTTATCTTCTTCGGTCTTAACCTTGCCGAGATGGGAGCAAAGGATAACCTTGCCACCGTCTGCGATCAGCTTCTTGATGGTAGGAAGTGCTGCAACCAGTCTGTTCTCATCGGTGATCTTACCGGAGATGATGGGAACGTTGAAATCGCAACGGCAGAGAACTCTCTTACCCTTTACGTTGATGTCATCAACTGTTTTCTTATTTAATTCCATTATTTGCCTCCTCTTGTATCTTGAAAACGTATGGCAGGTTTTCAAAATGCTTACATATGCCTACTCTATCTCAGACATATGATGTTTAAAAAAGGGGCCCGGCCCATAAGACCGGACCCCTCTTAAGGTCTTCACTTACATCAAGAATTACTTGTTAAGGAACTTAGCGAAGTACTTGATGGTTCTGCACATGTTGGAAGTGAAGGAGTTTTCATTGTCATACCAAGAAACAACCTGTACTTCAGTGTTGCCATCGCCAACAGGAAGAACCATGGTCTGGGTTGCATCGAAGAGAGAACCATAGGTCATACCAACGATATCCTTGGATACGATCAGGTCTTCGTTGTAACCGAAGGACTCGGTACCAGCCTTCTTCATTGCTGCGTTGATCTGATCAACAGTAACATCACCCTTTACAACAGCGGTAAGAATGGTAGTGGAACCGGTAGGAACAGGAACACGCTGTGCGGAACCGATGAGCTTGCCGTTCAGTTCAGGAACAACAAGGCCGATTGCCTTTGCAGCACCAGTGGAGTTGGGAACGATGTTCTCAGCACCTGCTCTGGATCTTCTCTTGTCGCCCTTTCTCTGAGGACCATCAAGGATCATCTGATCGCCAGTGTAAGCATGGATGGTTACCATGATACCAGACTGGATGGGAGCGAGCTCGTTAAGAGCCTTTGCCATAGGAGCCAGGCAGTTGGTGGTGCAGGATGCAGCGGAGATGATGTTGTCATCAGCGGTAAGGGTCTCATGGTTGGTGTTGTAAACGATGGTAGGAAGATCATTTCCTGCAGGTGCAGAAATAACAACCTTCTTAGCGCCAGCATCGATATGAGCCTGAGCCTTGTCCTTAGAGGTGTAGAAACCGGTGCACTCAAGAACTACATCGATGTCAAGCTTGCCCCAAGGAAGGTTATGAGCATCAGCTTCCTTGTAGATCTCGATTTCATGACCGTCAACAATGATGGAATGATCGGTGTTGGAAACCTTATCTGCAAGAGCATAACGTCCCTGAGAAGAATCATACTTCAGAAGATATGCAAGCATGTCGGGGGAGGTAAGATCGTTGATTGCAACGATATCAAATCCCTCTGCCTGGAACATCTGTCTGAATGCAAGACGACCAATACGACCAAAACCATTGATAGCTACTCTAACTGCCATACTAAATTCCTCCTAATAAGTTATTAATATGATTTTATGTTCATCTATCTCGAACGGATTTCATTCTACATAATTTTCCTAGGGAATTCAAGCCTTATTGACGAAGTTTTAACAATCAATTTCATCCTCTCTATGATAATATATAGAAGACTTATGACATTGTTACGAGGTATCTGAATGAGCGCATACAAAAACTTATTTGACACACATCTCCATACGGAGTGGTCTGGTGATTCGAGTACACCGGTATTAGACCAGATTAATAGAGCGAAAGAACTCGGTCTCTCCGGTATCACCATTACCGATCATATGGATCTCGATTTTCCTGAAACTCCAGATCGTTTCAAATTGGATCTGCCAAACTATCTATCCACACTGAAGAAACTTGCTCTGCAGGAAAGCAGTCCTGACTTCGAAATTCTTATCGGTATGGAACTCGGTCTTCAGCCCCAGTGTGTTGATGACAATCACTCTCTTCTACGCATCTATAATTTTGATTACATTATTGGATCACTTCATCTCATTGATGGTATGGACCCTTATTACGATTCCTTCTATGAAGGGAAGTCTGTCACCTGGTGCTACGAGACTTACTTTACAAGCCTCCTCGAAAATATAAAGCAATTCTCAGATTTCGACTCCCTCGGACATATGGACTATATCGCAAGATACGCAAAGAGATTCTATGGGGAAGAAGAAGCCAGACTCTCCTACTCCATGTTCCCGGAACTCTTCGATGAGATCTTCCACTTCCTTATAAGAAGAAACATCTCTCTCGAAGTAAATACCGGCGGCATGCAACATGGACTCTCCGAACCCAATCCCAGCTACGAGTTATTACAGCGCTATTATGACCTCGGAGGACGCATGATCACCTTAGGAGCTGACAGCCACACAACCGCTCACGTCGGACTGAACTTCCCGGGTGTCGTTTCTGATCTTAAGAAGATCGGTTTTAAAGGACAGATGATCTATCGAAGAAGAAACGCCGAATTCAATCCCTTCTGATGAAAGGATTCCCTTTTCTCTTACGCCTCAATCACACCGCCGCCGGCAATCAGATCTCCATCATAGAGAACCAGTGCCTGACCTGGTGTTGCTGCTCTTACTTCTTCTTCGAAATGTGCAGCATACCGATCATCTGAGATCTTCTCTATCTTACAAGGCGTACCACGATGAGCATATCTGATCTTACCAAGATAAGTCTTCTGGGTATCTAACTTTTCATCTTCCATCGCATTCACATGGGTGAATATAACGGTAGATGAGAGGACATCCTTATCTTCCCCGATGACGACTTCATTGGTTTCAGGACGAATCTCCTTTACAAAGACCGGATGCCCCATAGCCAGACCCAGACCCTTACGCTGTCCAACCGTATAATGGGTAATGCCAAGATGTCTGCCAAGGATCACGCCGGACGTCGATACGAAATTCCCAGGACCAGGGACCCTGTCCCCCGCTTCCTTCTCCAGGAATCCGGCATAATCATGATCTGGGATGAAACAGATATCCTGACTATCATGCTTATGAGCAACTCTCTTTAGTCCAATCTCTTCAGCAATCTTACGAATCTGATCCTTATGATAATCCCCCACAGGCATCAGCGTACGGGCAAGCTGGTCCTGGGTCAGATTATAGAGAACATAGGTCTGATCCTTCTCTGCCGTAACGGAGTTACGAACCGTATATCTTCCATTCTCGAGTTTCTCAATTCTCGCATAGTGTCCGGTCGCAATATAATCCGCACCGATAGACAAGCTCCTTGTCAGAAGACTCTCCCACTTCACGAAACGATTACAAGCAATGCAGGGATTGGGTGTTCTGCCATGAAGATACTCTTCTGTAAAATAATCGATAACAGCTTTCTTAAATTCATCTTTAAAATTCATTACATAGTAAGGAATTCCAAGAGTCTGAGCCACACGCCTTGCATCATCCACTGCAGACAGTCCGCAGCAGCCACCATTATCTTCAAGGATGGCCTGTTCTTCCGACTGCCAGATCTGCATGGTAACACCGATGACATCATAGCCTTGTTCTTTTAAGAGATAGGCAGCAACCGATGAATCCACTCCACCCGACATACCTACTACAACTTTTTTCGCCATTCTATCCCTTTCTTCGATAAATATGGGGCTTATCCATAACCTCCGACAAGCCCCATGCGAATACTCTCATTAATTATATAGAGGAGACATCTCTCTAAGATCATGTACGATCTGTTTCAGAGCCTCTACCGTTTGATCTATCTCTTCCATAGTCGTCTCATCCGATAAGGTAAGTCGTACAGATTCCCTTGCCTCTTCAGGACTAAGACCTGTTGCAATCAGAACATGTGAAGGATCGATGGAACCTGCCGTACAAGCTGAACCACTGGATGCGCAGATGCCTCTCATATCTAACATGATAAGAAGACTCTCGCCTTCTATACCACGGAAAGAAAAGTTAGCATTATTGGGGAGACGATGTACAGGATCACCATTCAGATTCACATCCGAGATCTCCGTAAGAACTCTATGAATGAGATGATCTCTCAGCTCGCTCTCTCGCTTCATGCGATCATCCAGGCTTTCATATGCGATATCACACGCTTTACCAAAACCGACAATACCTGCCACATTCTCAGTACCAGCTCTACGATTTCTTTCCTGTCCACCACCATGTAAGAGGGAGCCAAACTTTAATCCTTCTTTAATATATAGCAGGCCGACACCCTTGGGGCCGTAAATCTTATGGGCGCTCGCGCTTAATAAATCAACATTTAATTTATTTACATCAAGTGGAATCTGACCAAAAGCCTGAACCGCATCCGTATGGAAGAGAACTCCGTGCTCATGAGCAATTCTTCCGATCTCCTCGATGGGCTCTATCGTACCGATTTCGTTATTGGCTGTCATAACAGAGATCAAAGCAGTATCCGGACGAATCGCATCCTCGATATCCTTAGGATTGATTCTTCCACGTTCATCCACTCCAAGCACTGTCACCTCGCATCCTTCCAAGCGAAGTGCCTGTGCCGTATGAAGGATAGCGTGATGTTCAATCCTGATTATAATAATATGTTTCTTATCCGGGTTCAGCCGAACAGCCTGGTCCAGCGCCCAGTTATCGCTCTCTGTGCCGCCGGATGTAAAGTGGATGGCGGATGCTTTTGCACCAATCAGTCTGGCACAGGACTCTCTTGCTTTCTCGATGGCTGCCTTGGCTTCTCCTGCAAATTGATATATTGCAGATGGATTGCCATAGTAATCCGTCAGATATGGCATCATCGCTTCGATGACTTCCTTCTTCGGTTTTGTAGTTGCAGCATTATCGAGATAAATCATAGCTTATCCTATTTCCCTCTCGGGAACTATGTACTTTTCTTCAAATTGTGTGATGGGAAGTGGTCTGTCATAGAGGAAACCCTGGATAACATCACATCCGCATTCTACAATCTGCTGTTTTTCTTCTTCTGTTTCAACCCCCTCACACAGTACTTCAAAACGAGTACTCTTGAAGGTATCAACAAGATTCCTAAGAATTGTCTTACCGATCTCATTCTGGATGGAATAGAGAACGAATCCGCGGTCGAACTTGATCACATTCGCAGGAATTCTGCCTAAAACATAGAGCGAATTATAACCAGAGCCAAAATCATCGAGTGCAATACGATAACCCTTACTACGAAGGGCCGTCAGTTTCTCTACGATCTCATTCAGATTCTCAACGATTGCAGTCTCTGTCAGTTCAAATTCGATACAGGACTTGGGAATACCAGCCTGTTCAATTCTCTGGTCAATCTCCTCAAGGAATCCTCTCTCGAAGAAATCCATACGGGATAGATTCACAGAAATCGGGAAGAGATGTTTTCCCTCTTCCATCCACTTCTGTTGAAGTGAAATAGTGCGGAAGATAACTTCACGATCAAGTTCAGAGATCAGTCCGGAGTTCTCTAAGATAGGAACATAGATTGCAGGAGAAACCAGTTCTCCTTCCGGGTTCGCAAAACGAGACAGAGCTTCCGCTCCAACAATGTGGCCTTGCGATGCAGAATACTTAGGCTGCAGAAGAACCATAATCTCGTGCTCTTCTAATGCACGTCGGAAATCAGGAATGACAGCCGCCTTCTCCATGGACTTATTTCGAAGATCATCAGAATAGTAAGCAACGGTTGTGCGATAAGAATTATTAATGCTTCTTCTTGCATAACGTGCATTGTCCTGTGCAGTCAGGAAGTCATCTCCGGGCTGCATGATATACATACCGCATTGCAGATGAACCTTAGCACGAACATACTTCTTATTCACTTCGTCCAAGAAGCCATTGCAAAACTCTTCATACTTCTTCACCAGAGCTTCCTTGGAGAGGTTCTTGCCCTCCGTCAGAAGCAAGAGATGATCTACGTATGAACGGCAGCCCAGAACATAATCCGGATTACGCTGGCAGAAGTACTCAGCCATGAACTGAATCAGCCAGTCACCTTCTCTCGGACTGTAGATCTCATTGAAATACTTCAGATTCTTAAGATTAATACTTACGATTACACCCTGAGTTACTCCCATTAAGGCCTTGGGACCTAATTCCTTGAATCTCTCGAGCGAAGGCAGATTAATGCTTCTGTCTAGTTCCAGATTTAATTTTCCAACCATGATTTTCTCTTTCTACGAAGCAGAATCCCACTCTGCTTCTCCCCTTTTTCTTTTTCCCATATTCCTTCGCACTAAACAGATTCTAATTTCTTACGAATCCGTTGCAGTGCATTATCCACCGATTTCGGTGTGATATTAAGAATCTTCGCAAGGTCTTTCCCCTTATAACCCTGAGTCTTAAGAAACAGGATCTGTCTCTCCAGTGGGCTCAGCAGGCTCTCTATCCTGTGGAAGAGTTCTGCCCTCGCATCATCTTCAAGAACTAATTTCTCCGGATTATCCTTCTCTACTGAGAGGATCTGGGATAGATCATATCCATCCTCTTCCGGTGACAGATCAAGCGATACATAATCATTCAGCGGCTGATTCTTCTTGCGAAGCATTCTCTCCTGTGCTGACTTAATCTGTCGCTTGATACATAAGATTGCAAAAGGCCGGAAGGAATCATTCTTCGTAAGATCATAATCTCGAATCGCTTCCAGAAGTCCGATCAGGCCTTCCTGTGCGAGATCCTCTGTTTCAAGCCCCTCGGAAAATGTAGAGCTTGCGATTCTCTGGACATCAGAACTCAAGAGATCGATCAACTTACGTTCTGCTTCCGCAGATCCTTCTCTTGCCTTATGACACAATTCTTCAAGTGAAGTTGTATCTATAGGATTACTCAATTTCTCTTGCCCCTACGCTGTCTTACAATCTCATAACCGAGAACACCTGCCGCAACAGAAGCATTCAGGGAACCAATCTGTCCCATCATCGGAATGGATGCAATCATATCACAGGTCTTCGATACCAGAGGAGATACTCCGGA
>Ga0256404_1010424_pt1 | contig 12844 bp, 10 predicted proteins | sample RumenRJG_01DNA_FD_185990 | JGI IMG/M metagenome (GOLD analysis project Ga0256404, IMG submission 185990) | Bovine rumen microbial communities from Lethbridge, Alberta, Canada - RJG_01 | ecosystem: Host-associated > Mammals > Digestive system > Stomach > Rumen | place: Canada: Alberta | collected...
ATCAATCGGGGAAATTTTTGAACATACTGCCCGGAAGATATCGCCAGTGCGGCATCTTCCGGGCATGCTTTACGTGAACAGAACCTGCGCGGACAGAATCTTCCCGGACAGAACCTGTGCGGACAGAATCTGCGCGGACAGAACCTTCCCGGACAGAACCTTCGCATATGATTGACAGAGTGTGCCTTTTAACTTAGACAGAACCTTCCCGGACAGAACCTTCCCGGACAGAACCTGCGCGGACAGATGTCCGCCTGTCCGGACAGCCGTGAATCTTCCTGAAAACCATTTTCACTTTGTTGAAAATGAAGTTTAATGATGCTATCATGAAAATGGTGCAGAAATAGTATAGTTAAATAGAAAGAGGTAGAACAGATGAGCAAATTAGGCCCGAAGAAAAGCCAGAAGAGTGCACAGGAGAAGAAGATTGCGCAGCAGCTTGCAGCTCTTGAGCGTAAGAATGCGAAGAAGAAAAACAAATGATGGACTGACTGATCGATTCGGAGGTATTCGGCCATGAACGGTAAAATCGAAGTTAAAGAGATTGATATTACCAGAATCTCTGCGGATTGTATAGTAAATGCGGCGAACGAAAGGCTTGAGCCGGACGACAGCGTCAGCGGCGCTATATTCAGAGCTGCGGGGCAGGAAATGATGAAAAAGGCCTGCAAAAAGTACGGACACTGCGATGCCGGCAAGGCCGTGATTACCGAAGCATTTAATCTGAATGCGGTTTACGTTATTCATGCGGTTGGCCCGACGTACATTGACGGAAAACACGGAGAACCGCAGCTCCTTTATTCCTGCTATCGGGAAGCCCTGAAGCTGGCACGGAAGAACAGTGTTCATTCCATTGCTTTCCCGGTAGTTGCATCCGGCATTCTGGGCTATCCCAGGGAAGAAGCCTGGAGAATAGGTCTGGCTGCCATTCGTGACGATGAAAACGAGAATCCGGATTACAGACTGGATGTATTTTTTTCTGTAATCGACGGTGAGATGGCGGCGATGGGAGAAAAGATTCTCTCGGAAAAACCGATGTCACTGGATGAAATTATTGCCAGAAGTTATGAAGAAGAAAGTCAGACCGGAAAATCAAAAGGGACGAAGAAAAAAAACAAGGATGTCAAAGTCAGGAAGGGTAAGGATAAGAAAGGTTCCGGTGCTGAAGCCGAAGGAGAAAAGGAAGAGAAGCCTGTCTTTTTCTGGCATGCCGAAGATACGTATGGTGAGTTTTCTTCCCGTTTTGAGGTGTCCTTTGTGGTGGAGGGTATTGTGTACGGGAGCGTTACACAGTACATGATGGCAAAGAAAGCCCTTTTGTTTAAGGATCTTTACCGGTATGCTCAGATCATGAATGAGAGGAATCCGGAGGAATGCAAGGCACTTGGCCGTGAGGTGTCCGGTTTCATTCAGAGTACCTGGGATAAGGCTCGTATTGAAATCCTGTTTGACGCGAACTACGCAAAATTCTCTCAGAATCCGGAACTGGAGGAGGTACTCCTGGGAACAGGATCCCGCGAAATAGTGGAAGCCAGCCCATACAATTCCGAGTATGGGATCGGAATGTCAGAGAAGGAGGCCAGAGAAGCAGATCCTTCCCAGTGGAGAGGAAAAAACCTTCTGGGAGAGTCTCTGATGCAGGTTCGCAGCGCTCTGGAGGCGATGTACGAAGAATGATGCACGGACAGGATGGAAAGGCATCACAGGTTAAGGAGCCGCGAAGCCACGCGTAATCACGAATGGGTGGCAACGGATTTTTTGCCGCCCTTACCACACCATAGAGAAAAAGGAATCCTCCCGGACAGGGCGGGATTTCTTTTTTTTATCTTATTTTTTCCCGACATGTGGTTTTTGCCTTGAATTTACACACATTTAACATTATAATCACTACTTGCCGTGATTTTGATTTAGCAGTGTAAAGTGTTCTGCTGCGAAAATCAAACATGGGAAGAGGCACTGAAAAATCAAGGTAGCCGGACCGCCCGGAAGCATACGCCGGAGTCCGCCGGGGAAGCCACAAAAGGAAGCATTAAAAAATGAAAGGTGAATTTATTAAAAAACTAAACCGGAAACAGCTGAACGCCTTTATTATTCTGGTCGCGGTTGCAGCCGCCATGCTGATTACTACGCATTATCCATGGTATTATTTTATTCTTTTTGCAGGACTGCTGTATCTGATACTGAGTGTAAAGCTTGAAATCAGCAGCAAAGGAGCCTGGCCGTGGATCTGGACCGTGGTTCTTTATGTTCTGGGACCGGTCTTTTCTATTTTCTGTATTCAGTATACCATTCTGGAACCGGAGGATTTTGTTCGTACAAAACAGCATATATGGCATCTGAATTATTTGTGCGCAGCTGTCATCTATCTGCTTGTACTTGCGATCGCTGCCTCGGTTCGCTGGGCGTGGATCATCAGCCATGGCATTTTCCTTCTGGCGGGATTTGTTGATTACTTTGTTTATCAGTTCAGAGGAAATGAGGTACAGTTTTCCGATATCCAGACAATCGGCACCGGCCTGAAGGTGGCCAAAGAGTATAAGTTCAGCCTGCATGATCGGGGTGCACTTGTTTTAATGATGTCCATACTGGCGGTCATGATGGTCTGGAAGTTCAGAATAGGATTTGGCCGTAAGTGGGTGCGCCACGTTGTCCTGCGTGCCGCCGCCGTTGTGCTTATGCTTTATTGTTCAAATTATTTGCAGCATCACGCCTTCGGCCTGGCTACCCAGACATGGGAGACCAAAGGTACCCGCGTCAACGGCTTTATTCTGAACTTTGTGCTGAATTATCAGGACAGCAAAATTGATCCGCCGGTGAATTATTCAACGGACGCAATTCGTCAGCTGGAAGATGAGTACAGCACTTCTGCTGAAACCGAAACAAAGAAAGAGACGGAAAGCAGGAGCGGCTCTGATACATCATCCGCCGGAAGCACCAGGGACAGGCAGAAACGTCTGGCACAGGAAGTGAACTCCGGAAAAGTTCAGCCGACAATCATAACGATTATGGATGAATCGTTCGCGGATTTCCGTAAGATCGGTGATCTGAATACCAATATTGAAGTGACTCCGTTTATCGATTCACTTCAGGAAAATACAACCAGGGGCTTTGCACTTTCATCTGTTTTCGGTGCAAAAACGCCAAACTCCGAATGGGAGTACATGACGGGCAATTCCATGGCCTTCCTGCCGTCCGGATCCGTTGTGTACGAACAGTACCTGGATCAGCAGCCTTCCTCCATTGTATCTACCCTGAAGAATGAAGGATATAAGGCGATTGCCATGCATCCGTATTATTCAACCGGATGGAGGAGAAATACGGTTTATCCGCGCCTTGGCTTCGATGAGATGTATTTCTACGATGGCGAGGGAACCGGCAGTATTTTCGATGGAACAAAGATCCTTCGTGAGTACATCACCGATGAGGAAATGTTCGAAAAGCTCATCGACAAGTATGAGGAAAACATGGAAAACGATCCGGACACCCCCTTGTTTATCATGGGAATCACAATGCAGAACCATGGCGGCTATAAGGATACGTACGATAACTTTACGAACACGGTACATTATCAGGGAGGCTACTATCCGGATGCCGACCAGTATCTGTCCTGCATTCATGCAACGGATTCCGCAGTGGAAACACTGATCAATTATTTCAGCAGCGTTGACAAACCGGTAGAGATTATCTTTTTCGGAGATCATTATCCGTCCCTGGACAATGGTTTCTTCAGAAGCCTGAACGGGAAAGGAACATCCGGACTGACGCTGGCAGGTCTGGAGGATCTGTTCTCCGTACCGTTCTTTATCTGGCACAACTATGACACGGAGGAAAAGACGATCGACCGGACCTCTCTGAACTATCTTTCCACCATGGCGCTGGAGGATGCAAACATTGATCTTCCGCCATACAACCAGTTCCTTGCCGATATGATGGAGGCGGTCCCGGCGATCAACTCCCGCGGTTATATGGATGCGAACGGCAGCTTTGCGCATACCGATTCCGCAACCGGCGAGGCGGCCGGCTGGATCGAAAAATATAACGATCTGGAGTATAACGGTATGTTCGATGAGGATAACAAGAGCAGCGTGTTCTTCCCCTACCTGGATACGGAAGGTGAGACGGAAGCAGAAACTGCAGCCGGGCAGTGAGAAGAACCACCCGGCTTTGAAACATAAACAAAACAGGAATGAGGAAGGGGACAGGCTTCGGCCTGCCCTCTTTTGCATATAAAAAAGCCGGTCCTGCCCCGTGAAGGCAGACTGCCTCAGACCATTTACAGTCCCTGGCACGGATACATGAGGGATCAGCCTTCTATTGCATGGCATCGGATGTTGTTATAAACTTTCGTTATAGACTATGTATTATCTGCTTGAAAGAAAGGCTGCCTGATGAAAGATAAAATAGCTCTGGTTGTCACACGTTACCGAAGAATGCTTTTTCTGGTTACTCTGACAGCGGCACTTGTATGTACGCTGCTGATGTTCCGCGTACCCATAAATACGGATATGACGGTATATCTTCCGGAAAGTTCCCGGATGAAGCAGGGTGTTGACATCATAAAGGATGAATTTCAGAACCTTTCGCTGGGCAGCACCATCCGCGTCATGTTCGATCATGTTCCGGAGGAAAAAAAGAATGAAATTGCAGAAGGACTGGGAAAGATCCGCCATGTGACCCGTGTGTCGCACAGCACGGATGCGCATGGGGAAAAGGACGGATACAGCCTTTATACGCTGACCATGGACTGCGACTACGGCTCTGAGGGCGAAAAGGAAATCGAAAGGACATTGGAGGCAGAGTTCAGTGAGTACGGAATGGTCTATGCCGATGATGATACCAGCAGCGGAAAAATTCCCTGGTGGATCATCGCTGTCGCCTTGATGATCATTCTGGCCATCCTGATTTTTATGAGTTCTTCGTACGTGGAGCCCTTCCTGTTTGTCATTGCGATCGGGTTTGCAATCCTGATCAATATGGGCACGAATATATTCCTCGGAAAAATATCGGATACGACTTTTTCGATTGCGGCATTGCTGCAGATGGTACTGTCCATGGATTATTCCGTTATACTGATGAGCCGTTATCGCCAGGAACTTGTCCGGACCGGACAGGAGAGTACCATGAACAGACAGGAGCGCATCCGGCATTGCGAGTGTGCTATGGCCCGGGCCGTATCTTTGTCCATGTCATCCATCGTTTCCAGTGCTCTTACAACGGTGGTCGGACTGCTGGTTCTGATTTTTATGAGTTTCAGGCTGGGCGGTGAGATTGGCATTGTACTCGCCAAGGGTGTTTTAATTTCCATGGTCTGCATTTTTACAGTCCTTCCCGAACTGATTATCCGGTGTGACAGCCTGATTGTAAAAACAGGTAAGAAAATCATTCTACCGCCCTCGAAATCGCTTTCCAATTTTGAGTACAAAGGCCGGTACATTCTGATGGCTGTTTTTATCGGCCTTTTCGCATTTACGGCGGTTCTGAAAAGCGGAGCGGACATTTCATTTACCATGATGGAGCCTTCTTCCATTGATGAAATTTTCCCGAAACTGAACCAGGTGGTCGTGCTCTATGAAAACACAGATGAGAAAGGGATAGGCAGGATTCTGAGCGAGATTGAACAGAATGAACCTGTCGTAAGTGTGATTTCAGATGTTTCCCCGGAGGTTGGACTGAGTATCCATCATCTGCTGCAGTCGGCCATGTCCGTTCTTCTTAAAAATCAGCTGACAGGAAGTGCTCATTCGCTCATGGTGGTCAGCACGGATCTTCCGGATGAGGGGGAGGAAGCGTATGGTTTTCTGGATGAGCTTGACCGGCTTTGTTCTGAAAACCTGAAAGGCAGGTATTACCTGATTGGCAATACGGTGATGGCACAGGAAATGTCCGTTACGTTCCCGGCTGAACTGCGCCGTATGACACTTATGACCGCCATCTCCATATTCATTGTGGTTCTGTTCACGTTTCGCTCGTTTTTTGTACCCCTGCTTCTGGTTCTTCTCATTCAGACGTCGGTATACGCGACCATGGTCATCATGGATCTTCAGGGAATGAGTATGTACTATCTGGCTCTTTTGATGGTGCAGTCTATTCTTATGGGTGCGACCATCGACTATGCCATTGTTTTTACCGCCTATTATCGGGAGTTCCGCCGGAGTCTGGGTATTCTGCCGGCGCTGCGGGAAAGCTATACCTCTTCCTTCCGGACCATTCTCACATCCGGACTGATTATCGTGCTTGCAACGATTGTACTGGGATTTGCCTTTCCCAACCCGGCGATCGGGCAGATCTGCCATACCATCGCCCGGGGTGCCTCCTGCGCGATACTGCTAATTCTGCTGGTGCTGCCCGGAACTCTGGGGGCGCTGGACCGGTTCGTTGTATAAATACACATATCATCCTTACAATCTTCACAGAAATTTCACAAAGATGGATTATTTTACTAATGATTTTATTGTTTTTCTTTAACTAACTATATAAAAGTGAAGGAGATGTGCGTATTATGTTCAGATTCAAAATGGGCCGTGCCTGCCCGATTGCAGCGGCGCTGGCAGCGGGAGCTATGCTTACACTGAGCAGTACTGCGGCAGTGATGGCAGAGGAAGACACAACGGAGAAGGTGGAGGAGACCGCCGCAGCGAAGGATGCAGAGGACGGGGTCATTACCTTCAGTACGGATTATCCGGGCGTTACTGTAAAAGCGGGTGATACGGCCAACTTTTCTCTTTATCTGACAAATACAGGAACCTCAGAAGCGGATGTAGCCCTTTCCGCGGATGAACTTCCGGATGGATGGACCGGCTATTTTAAGAATAGCTCTTATGAAGTATCCAGTGTTCATGTGTATGCCGGACAGACCAAGGAGGACAGCCCGACGCTGAGCTATACACTGGCGGTTCCGGATGATGCGAAGGATGGCGACTATACTTTTGCTCTGAAGGCGGCCGGCGATGATGTGGACAGTGAAACAAAACTGACAGTCAGGGTTTCATCGGAGGAAGAGTCTGTAAGCGACAGTACGCTGACAGCCAAATATGCAGAGCAGGAAGGTGCCAGCGGCACAAAATTCACCTTTGATGCCACATTGCAGAATAATGGATCTGCCTCGCAGACATATGCACTTTCCTCGGACGCACCGGAAGGATGGAATGTTTCATTTACACCCAGCGGAGCTTCCACGGCTACCACATCCGTACCTGTTGACGCAGGCTCCGGCACAAGCATTTCAATTGCCGTTGACCCGGCGGAAAATGTAGAAGCCGGTGACTACAAGATCAATGTTACAGCTGCTTCCCCGGCGGAAACGCTGAAGCTGCCGCTGACGGTTACGATTACGGGAAGCTATGCGGTTACCTTCTCAACTCCAACCGGAAACCTGAGCGTTTCTGCTTACGGCGGGGAGACAACGGATGTTACACTGGACGTAACCAATACCGGTAATATTGCTCTTCAGAATCTTTCTCTGGGCGGCAAAGGATCTACGGACTGGGACATTACCTACGACAATGACACGATCGATTCTCTGGAACCGGGGGCTACGCAGGAGGTAGTTGCGCACATTACCCCGGCTGAAAATGCGATCATCGGTGACTATGAGACAGATCTTACGGTTTCCAACGATCAGGTTTCCGAGACGGCTGCGCTTCGCGTTTCCGTAAAGAACCATACGACCTGGGGTGTGGTAGCCGTTATCATCGTTGCAGCGCTGATTGCAGGACTGGCGGCTATCATTCGTAAATTCGGGAGAAGATAATCATGACAGGAGAAGTGATGATTCAGACCAGTGATCTCTCCAGGGCCTACGGAGAGAAGGTCGCAGTCAATCATCTGAACCTGTCCGTGAAAAAAGGCGAAGTCTTTGGTCTGCTGGGTCCCAACGGAGCCGGCAAGACAACGACGATTCTGATGCTTCTCGGCCTGACGGAACCGACAGCCGGGAAAGCTTCCATCGACGGGATTGACTGTACAAGAAATTCAATGAAGGTTAAGAAGATCACCGGGTATCTTCCTGACAATGTAGGCTTTTATCCGGACATGACCGGACGGGAAAATCTTCGCTTCACCGGCCGCCTGAACGGCCTGGACGAAGAAACAATCCGGAAACGTATTGATGAGCTGCTGGAACGTGTCGGCATGACAGAAGCGGCAGATAAAAAAACAAGCACCTATTCCAGAGGTATGCGCCAGAGGCTGGGGATCGCCGATGTGCTGATGAAAGACCCGGAGGTTATTATCATGGATGAGCCTACTCTGGGGCTGGATCCGGCAGCAATGAATGAGTTCCTGAAACTGATACGCGATCTGGCGGTCAAAGACGGACGTACGATTCTGGTAAGCTCCCACCAGCTGTATCAGATCCAGCAGATCTGCGACCGTGTTGGCATTTTTGTAGACGGTAAGCTGATCGCGTGCGGAGCCATCGATGAGCTGGGGCAGCAGGTAGCCGTGAAGGATCATTATGAACTGGTCTTTTCGGCGGATCCGATGGACGATAAGCTGGTCAGCTTCGCCGGCACCCTGCCGGGTGTGACCGGCATCAATTCGGAAAGAAAAGGTTATCTCACCATCGAATCCGAAAAGGATCTGCGCAAAGACCTTACCGCTTTTCTTGGAGCGAACGGGTACGCGATCAGCGAGTTCCGTCAGAAAGGCGGAGATCTCGATGAAATTTATGAGAGTTATTTCAAAAAGGCGGAAGAGGAGGAGGTGAAGAGCAATGGCAGTGCAAAACACGGCAAAAACCGCAGTGAAAAGCAAAAACAATGAAAAAGCGTACCGTGAAAGCCGCCGGAGCTCTCTCGGAGCTCTTTTTGAAAAGGAGATGTCCGATCATCTCCGGAGCCGCCGCATCATTATCATCATAATGATTATCATGGTTGCGACGATTGCCAGCATTTACGGGGCCGTCAACGGCATCAGCGATGCGATCAGCTCGGACAGTCATTTTATTTTCCTGAAATACTATACGACGAGCGGCAACTCTATTCCCTCTTATACAAGCTTTATGGCACTGATCGGACCGTTTATCGGACTGATGCTCGGGTTTGATGCGATTAATTCTGAAAGAAATGACGGGACGCTGAACCGGCTTCTGGCGCAGCCAATTTACCGCGATACGGTTATCATCGGGAAATTCCTGGCCGGGATGGCACTGATTGCCATTCTGGTCCTGGCATCCGGCATTCTGACAGGCGCTGTCGGTTATCTGTTTATTGGAATTGCCCCGGGCGGTGAAGAAATTATCCGCCTGCTGATTTATTTTCTGTACACGATTGTGTATATCAGCTTCTGGCTGGCAATGTCGATGCTGTTTTCAGTCTACAGCCGCCACAGTGCAACTTCGGCGCTGGCATCCATTGCCATCTGGATTCTGTTCGCCATTTTCATGAGTCTGATCGCCAGCTTTATCGCAGGGGCTGTCTATCCGATCAATAATGAATATGAGCAGGCGGTCAATACACTTCCGAACTATACGCTGCAGCAGGGTATCAACCGTATTTCTCCGTATTACCTGTACTCGGAGGCCGTCAGCACTATCCTGAACCCGGCAACCCGTGCACTGAACGCGGTTACCTATGCACAGCTGGTGGGCATTCTGAGCAGCTATCTGTCTCTCGGACAGAGCCTGCTTTTAATCTGGCCGCATCTGATTGCACTGTTTGCGCTGACACTGGTTATGTTCACGATTACCTACGTGGGCTTCATGCGGCAGGAAGTTCGCGGAAACTGAAGAGCTTCTTTTTCCTTTCGTTACGGCGGATGAAAGATAATACAACGGCATTCATACGCATTTTAAGAGCGTCGGGCTTGAAAAAATCAGGCCCGGCGCTTATTATGTTATAAGCTGCCGGCATGACAGCGGATAAAAGGAGGGAGACGAAGGATGCTGTTGACGTACATTATTGGCATTTATATTGCAGCTGCCGTGATACCGGCCATTTTCCTGCTGGTGTACATTTATAATCACGATACGGTAGAAAAAGAGCCTGCCCCGCTGCTGATAAAGCTGTTTTTTATGGGAGCTCTGGCTACCCTGATCTCCATGGTTCTTGAGGAAATCGGCGAGAGTATTCTCAATCATTTTATTTCACAGAGCAATCCGCTCTATGTACTGTTCCTGGCATTTCTGGTGGTTGGCATTGTGGAAGAGGGCAGCAAATTTTTCCTGATGTCCAGGGTAACCTGGAACGATCCGAATTTTAACTACCGCTTTGATGCAATCGTTTATTCCGCCTGTGTTTCACTCGGGTTTGCGGCGTTTGAAAATATCGGCTATGTATTCAGCTATGGGCTGACGGTGGCGCCGACGCGCGCGGTGCTGGCGATCCCGGGGCATCTTTCCTTCTCCGTGTTTATGGGATATTTCTACGGCAGGGCGAAACTCGCTTCCGACAGCGGCAATTCAGCCGGCGCTGCTTTGAATAAGGTACTGGCCCTGGCCTCCTCCGTTTTCCTGCACGGATTTTATGATTCCTGTGCAATGAAGTCTACGTCTCAATCGACGGTTATTTTTCTGATTTTTGTTGTCATCATGTTCTTTGCGGTGTTCCGCCTTGTCCGGCATGAATCCCGGACAGACAGCCCGGTTTGAAAAGTTCACGGCGGAAGATTCGGCACTGCCAGGAACTGACCGCCTGTATCGGAACAGGTGTATTCCAGGAACCGGTGTATTCTAGTACGAAAGGATAATTCTTTTTTATGAAGATTGCAGCATTGATATTATTTATACTGATGTACGTGGTAATGATTGCCAAACCGCGGTTCCGGGTGATTGCGGTGTGGGTGACGGCGGCACTTTTCCTTATTTTACGTATCCTGCCCCTCTCACAGCTGGGCGGGGCCATCGACTGGAATGTCATTCTGATGATGGCCGGCACCATGGTTCTCGTGTATTATTTCATTCTTTCCAAAATGCCGAACCGTATAGCGGATCAGCTGCTTGACAAGAGCAAAAATGTGATGTGGGTGACCATCTACATGTCTCTGTTTGCCGGAATTATCTCGGCTTTTATTGATAACACAGCTACGGTGATTATGGTGGCACCGGTGGCGCTGGCGCTGTGCCGGAAGCTGGGTATTTCTCCGGTACCGATGGTTCTTTCCATTGCGGTGTCCTCCAATCTGCAGGGGGCAGCCACGCTGGTCGGCGATACGACCTCCATTATGCTCGGAGCGTATGCGAAAATGGACTTCACGGATTTCTTCTGGCTGAACGGGAAACCGGGAATTTTCTTTGCGGTAGAACTGGGAGCTCTGGCTACGGTGCCGGTGATGATGTACCTGTTCCGCAGGGATAAGCAGCCGGTGAAGGTGGATGTGATGACAGAGGTTCAGGATTATTTTCCGTCGTACATGCTGATTGGCATGGTGGTATCCCTGATTGCCGCATCGTTCTTTAAAAACAAACCGGCCATTACGAACGGCGTACTGTGCTGCCTGTTTGCTGTTGTTACCATAATTTATACCCATTTGAGAACACATGAGCGAAAACATGTACGGCTGGCGCTGCAGAGTATTGATTTTCAGACACTCCTTCAGCTGGCAGGACTGTTCATTGTTATCGCGGGAATTACGGAAGCAGGAATTATCGATGATTTTGCATCCGGGATCATGAAGGCCGGCGGAAATAATCTGTTTCTTCTTTACACCATCATTGTATGGGGCTCTGTGGCCATTTCAGCCTTCGTCGACAATATTCCATATGTAGCTACCATGCTTCCCGTTGTGAAGATGGTCACCATGTCCATGGGCATAGAGCCGTATCTGCTGTATTTCGGTCTGCTGTGCGGAGCTACGCTCGGCGGCAATCTGACTCCGGTCGGAGCTTCCGCCAACATAGCGGCCTGCGGGTTGCTCCGGCAGAACGGTTTCGAGGTATCCTTTAAGGATTTCGTCCGGATTGGCGTACCGTTCACCCTGGTGGCTGTTCTGGCCGGATATCTGTTCCTTTGGATTACCCTGGCGTAAGGGAAAAATAGGCATTGACAGGGAACTGATTTTGACGTATAGTGGTTAGGTCAGGGGTATTAGCGCAGCTGGGAGCGCGCCACATTCGCATTGTGGAGGCCGTCGGTTCGAATCCGATATACTCCATGAACAAAAGAAAGACCGCATTCAGAATTCTGGATGCGGTCTTTTTGACTACCTGACGGTTTAAAGAGAACACGTTCTGGAAGGCATTCCATAGGAGAGAAGAAGATTTTCCACTTTCCTGAAATAATCCATTGAGCCATTGCGTTTATAGCGGGTGCGGATTTCCCGAATCATACCGGAAACAGGCTGGTATGTGGGGATAATCTGGGCATTTCCCATCTGCAGAAGATGAGATCCGCTCGAAGTGCCTCCTGCTACGCACAACAAGTCACAATCATCAAGCTTGTTCCCGCGAGATTCTGGCTGATTCGTGCTCTTATCTGCGCATGCGGATACAGCCGGCCGTTTCTCAATGAAGCTTACATTCTCGCCGATGTCATAAACCCACCAGCAAGAAGCATCGGAAAAAGTCTGATCTACCTGTCTGCCGTCGGTACTGGCAAAAGCTACTCGTATACTCACCTTAATTCCCCCTTCCCCAAGCGAATTTCAGCAAGTAATTCTACAAGTCAATTCTATTGTATATTATGAACATGAAAACGTCAACAGATTCCACTTTACTTATAAAAGTTTTAATAAATACGAAATTTAATTTGTTGTTTTCGCTGTATAATGTCGAAATTAGTTTGTTGAATATTTTTTACAGGAAAAAAATGTCGAAAAAGAAATTTTCCATAGTAAAGCATTAAAATATTAGCACTCAACGATTGACAGTGCCAACAAAGCGTGGTAGGATTGCCTTAACCATAGATTA
>Ga0256404_1010425_pt1 | contig 12842 bp, 8 predicted proteins | sample RumenRJG_01DNA_FD_185990 | JGI IMG/M metagenome (GOLD analysis project Ga0256404, IMG submission 185990) | Bovine rumen microbial communities from Lethbridge, Alberta, Canada - RJG_01 | ecosystem: Host-associated > Mammals > Digestive system > Stomach > Rumen | place: Canada: Alberta | collected...
TGAGCCAGGATCAAACTCTCAAATAAAGTTTGTAATCCTTGTCATAGTTAAACGTTAACGTTTACCATTCCAAAAATTTACTGTTTTGGATTCGTTCAAATCCGAATATTCTTTTGAGGATTTTCATCCTCATGGCCTTCTCTTTGAAAGCCGGTTTTTAAAAGAATTTTCGGGGTTGTCATGTTATTAAATTATTAAAGATCAATGATTCAGTGTGATATCGGGTAGTACTTAAAGTACGGAGAAGGAGGGATTTGAACCCTCGCGCCGCTATTAACGACCTACTCCCTTTCCAGGGGAGCCCCTTCAGCCGCTTGGGTACTTCTCCATATCCTAACGCCTGAATCTCTATGTTTGTTACCAAACAAGCGGAGAGGATGGGATTCGAACCCATGTGCCCTTGCGGACAAACGGTTTTCAAGACCGCCTCGTTATGACCACTTCGATACCTCTCCAGTGTATTAAATTTACTTATTTTATATCGTAATAAATAGCCGCTTTTTCTCTAGCGGCGAAGATTATAATATCAAAAGAAACTAATAGTGTCAACCACTTTTTTAAGAAATATTTAAACAAATATTTAAATACTTCAAAATACAGCATATTCTTATAGAAGAACTACCATAACTTCCATTCTTCTCCGAATGTTTTTTTAAATAATGTTTTCCAATATTCGTCAAATCCCGGAGCTCCTGCTTCATTACTTCCCGTTACGATGATATACTTTGTCTCGTATTTATCATCTCTCATTCGAATTTCTATACCATAATCATTAAGGCCTTGTAACTCACCGCCGGCTGCATCTTCGACAATATGCTTCGGCAGCTCTCTGCGGATGCTCTCTATTTCTTCATCAGATAGATCTGCCGAATACTCGGCGTTATCTAATCTCGATAAGATTCCATGATCGTAATATATCTTACCTTCTTTAAGATCTATTGCACCTTCATTAAATACACCAAATTCACCATCTTCAAAACTGAACCTGAATTTGATCATAGTTACATTTTGCATATACTCTTCAAGAGGAAGATTCGTATAAGCTCCATTAAAATGATCATTCAGATTAACGTATAAATCTCTATTATTCTGATAATTCCTTTTAACAGTATCCCCGGCGTCTGTTTGATTTTCTTTAAAATCGGGACCAATACTGTAAATCCATATAAAATCCTGAATATAATCTTTCGGAATCTCATCCTCTGAAATATTATAATATTCCATGAATTCCTCTACATCCGCATAACGTGCTTCAGTTGTGATATCGGATTTCTCTTCGGTCATCTGCTCAGTAACTGTTTCCGTCAAACTTTCCGTTGATGAAACGGTTGACGTTTTCGGTGCACCGTATGCATTCGAGTCTCTATCCTGATTACAGCCGGCTAAGCCCATCAATGTTATTGATGCAAGTCCAAGTATTATTAACTTCTTTAAATCTGACTTCATACAATCATTCCTTTCCGACTTAAACCGGCCTAATAGTTTCAATGTGTAAAATTATATTACTTTAATATCTCATTTAATACATAATCTTCCAGCTTGGATGCATTGTCGATAACATAGTCTTTAAGCTTTGATGTGTCAAATCGCTCCTCTACTACTTCCGGTTCCTCTGTTGTTTCCGGTTCCTCGTTTGTCACATTTTCTGACCATGAACTCCAAATATCAAGTTCTGTTGAAATAATCACATTATCCGAAAGGCAATTCATCCATACTATCGTTGCATCACACACACCCGGCTCCTCAGACACAAACCAGTTATCTCCTTCTTCCCAGTATCTCCCGTTATCATATTTTTTACTGCTTTCATAATATTCTTCATACATATCCTTTGCCTGACTAGGAGTATCAAAAACCCAGAAAAGCATATAATCTCTTTCTTCCTCTCTATCAGAATAACCGCAATCTATCTGAAGGAATACTACACCATTCTCTTCCCTTTTCCAGATATCCCACTTACCCAGAACATCATTTTTTGTTTTCTTAACATCCAATGGATAATCTGTCGCATATTTCTTTGACTTATTATCCGAACATCCTGTAAACAGCACTACGGTCATAATACACATAATAGTCATTAATGACAATTTTCTGAAAGATATCTTTTTCTTCATAATCGTAATCTCCTTATCTCAAATACAATTCATTTTCTTCTTTAACAGCTTAACTCTATCTATTCTAAATAATTAATTCTATTGTAAGTTAAAATTCTTATTATCCTTTTGATAATAAGATAATAACTTATATTATATATATTGTCAATTATTATTTCAGATTCTCATTTTCCCACCCATTCAACTTAAGTATAATACCAAAAGAGCCTGATCCTTGTTGTAGGATACAGGCTCACTGTAATTCTTTTATTTGAGATTTTACTTCTTATCTTATATTGTTTATTGTTCTTTTCGCTTTTTTCTGTTTTTTCTGACAGCTAAAAAACCTACCGCAGATAGAATCGTTCCAATAACGATAATATCAATTGGTACCTCATCTGAAGTTTTCGGTGCCGGCGGTTTATTAGGTGTTCCCGGTGAATCCGGAGGTGCAACATATGTTGTCGGTGGATTTGACGGAACCGGATAGTCCGGACTTTCCGGCGTTTGCGGTTCGGTTGGTTTATCCGGTTCTTGCGGCTTTCCCGGCTTATCAGACTCTTCTTTAAAAATCAGTTTTACAGTCTGGTCCTCAGAATTTAAATCTTTATGCTCGGCAACAAGCTTCTTTTCATTCCCGACAAAATATAGTTCTTCAAATACAACAAGATTCAGCTCCCTACTTTCCTTTATATCGGGTAATAGCAATTCAAAAGAAATATCTGCTTTTCCGTTTATTTCAGTTATGCTGCACTCCTTTACGGACATGGATTTATCGCCACCGCTCTCATATATCTTTCCGGTATCTCTGTCCATTATCACTCCTCGGATTTCATAATCTCCGGGCATTAATCCGCTATAGCTTACAACATCATTTATAATTAACGGTTTATTGATATCAAAATCCGCAAGATTTATCTCTAAAGTCTTTAATTCCTCCTCTTCACTCTCAAATGAAGCAGTAGTTTTTATATGCGGTATATATAATGTCTGCTCATAGCAGGATGCATCCTCATGGATTATCGGGAAAATACCGGGATTATCCTCATACTGTATCGCATCCTCATCCTTTTCCGATATATCTTTTCCCAGATACAGTTTTTCAAATATAACTATCCTGCATCCCTCCATGCCGGTTGTATCTACATCAAATGACATTGTTTCCTGTCCCGAAATCTCATATTTTGATTTCTGATATTTCTTCGAAGTTTTAAATTGCTTTATAACTTTATATTCTTCTCCATCCTTCTGATAAAAAGATATATCTCCCTTATCATTTATAATTGCAATTCTACCGACCAAAGTATATTCCGTATCTGCCCGAAGTCCGGAATATGTAACCATATCCGTAACAGAAGTTTCTGCATTCTCCGGAAGAAATCTCGATGCCGCTCCCGATACAGATGCTGTCGTTCCGATTTTCGGAATATCGACATTGATAATATCATCTGATTCGGAACCGCTATCCTTGATTCTGTATACTGTAGATTCTGCAACCGTAAAGCTAAACGGTGTCTCTAAGATCTTTCCTGCATTCGCATCGCATCGGAGCTCTCTCAATATATATTCTCCACATGGTAATGCTCCAACCCCATCAATCTTATCTGTAACAGTGCCGTCCATCTTAACGCCGAACCAGAGACCTGATTTCCTCGAATCGATCACCCCGTTTTCATCAGTTATCAACTTATGCGTCTCTCCTGTAGATTTTGATGTAATTTCAAATTCAACATCCTTCATTGCATTACCATCGATATCCTTCTTCGAAAGAATTATATCCCCTCTTATGGGTATTTCCTCTACTGATATCTGTCCCGAAATATCTCTTCCTTTGACCGAGATGCTTCCGGTTTTATTTACCTTTGCAACGAGCACATCATCTGCATCATAAGAAGTATCGCTGTATTTGAACCTAACTCCGGAGACTTCATATCCTTCCGGCGCCTTCACTTCTTTTATAACCAGATATCCAAACGGAATAACAGGTTCATCCTTTCCATCTTCATAATAAAATGTACTGCTTTCCGAACCTATCAGCCAATCCTTTCCAAGTTCAGCCCTATATTCATTTGTTGTTTCATCATATCGGGTTTCTATCTTCCACTCTGCCGAAGCCGGAATTACATTCAACTGTTCTGCTGTATAGTCCTTCTCTGTATCAACCGCATAATAACTGATAACGAACTGTGCTCCCTCAAGGGTTCCCGTTCCTTCCGGCGCTGATGTACCATCCATGTCATTCTTGTTTATTACAATACTGCCCTTATTCAGCAATGGGCTGTCTTCGACATTTATAATTGCCGGAGAATTCTTCGTATTACCCGGCTTTACGTTGACAGTAACAATATCCGTATTTAATTTATAACCCTTTCCTGCTTTCAGCTCCTTCAGAAAGAATGTTGTTTCCTCTAATTCACCCGAAGCATTAATCTTCATTTTATCTGACGGTATATCCCAAACATCAGAACTACCGTCTGACTTTATCGTAAATGTATGAATCACATTTCTATTATTCTCAGCATCATCATAGCTTGCAAACAATCCATAAGCTGTTCCCGCCAGATCATAGTTTGGATTTCCGTTAGTACATGAAATACTTGATGATTTCTTTCTGATACTCACATAATTCTCAATCTTCCTGTTTCCTGCTTTAACCATTACCGCCGCAGAATTATTATGATGAACCTTTCCCGCTGCAAGCCCCGAATAATAATCATCCTTCATACCCATTCTCATTTCTCTTATCCCATTACTTATATAATGCAGATAATATTTCTGATATTCATTTCCGAAAGCCTTATCCAGATCCGAATACTTCTTTCTATACTCGTAACCGCCCATATTATATGATGCCGTACGATACTCTTTCATTCCGTTACTTAGAAAATGTCTGAAGTAATCCGTATCCTTCCAGGCAGTCATAGCTGCAAGATCAGCATTAAATTCCTTATAGGCGGAAAGATCATATACGTATCCGTAATAAACTCCGTTATAAGAAAATGTACCGCTCGTATCAATTGTTACTTCATACACAGTATTATCAATGAAATAACCGGTTGGTGCTTTTATTTCCTGAATCGTATACTTTCCGGGTTCAAGACCTGCCAGAATACAGTAACCCTGTTTATCTCTATCCGTAATAGTCCTTACATCAGCGACAATCCTGTTTCCCTGTTTTACCCTGAATACCGCTCCTGGAAGAGGGTTGCCAGCCTCATCCACTTTATAGATTTCGATAAGTCCTTTTCCGCGAAGATTATGAAATATATTATTCTCTTCTTTACTGAGTTTCTGTGCATTTGAAAAATCATTTTTAATCTTAAACTCCGCTGTCCCATAATTACGAACCAGATTAAGTGACGCAGGTACATAACTTTCTTCAACAGAAATATTTAAAGTAACATCCCAGTTTTGAATTCTGTAGTCATCAAGTCTTTCAGTCACTTTAAGATATGCCGTATTTGCAACAATCTTACGCTCCACCTTAAAATGATCATCCGCGGTAACATTCTTTAAACTCTTTAAATGACCCTTTTCATCCAGAACTGCGGTACAAAGGATCTTACCTGTTCGACTGTTTGTCACCGTATATTCAATTCCGTCCATAGACGATCCGTCTTCCGAGGTTTTTTCAAAATACATATAGTATTCGAAATCAGAACCCGGAAGCATCCATACTCTTGAATATTTAGTCTTCGGCTGAAGTCCCGTGATCTTGTTTCCTTCATGATCCGCTGCACCCTTATAAAGATCCTCGCCATACTCTTCATACCACTCTGCATTTGTACTGTGCCAGAAAAGATTCTCTTTTACAGAATCTCCCCAGTAAAATCCGATATGATGATCTATCCTCTGACCTTCACTGTCATACGTTCCCGATATAGTCGGTTCAAATATTATAAGATCACCTTTCTTTACCCTGCCGTCCTTCAACATATCATCTATGGATGAATAATTATACATTATCATCTGTCCGTCTATAACCCTGTCTCTGATCCAGTTTGTCCATCTGAAAAGACTGTAAATAGATCCCAGATCTCCATATCCTATCGTTGCGGATATTGTATCAGCACCAACTCCCATATTTCTGAGAACCCATACAGGAAATGCCGTACAATTCAGACCACCTCCGCCATCTCTTTCAAAATATCCCGGATGTACCTTTGCAAAATTTTCATCTTCAGGTGCACCGTAATAATAACTTGTCTGAAGATACTTATTATTCTGCGTTACCTGATTTCCATATCCTGTATTTGCATTATATATATCCAGATTTTTTTCAAGATGAATAAGCGGATTATCATTTGCCGAAGTTGTTTTAAAGAAATATTTATCCCATGAACTTCCTCTGTTCTTATTTGACAGAGTAGTAACATCATCATAAGGAGTATAGCTGACTACAACTTCTTCCGAACCCGGGTCAGAAGTATCATTATCCGAGAATTTAACATCCTTAGGAAGAAATATATCTTCATAGCTTTCGGGTTTTATATTCAGGTCCAAAGATAATCTGCCCGTCAGCTTTGCGGCCGACACAGATGTTGAATCAGCCGTCACATAATAATCAACCTTATCTCCAAAGTTCGATGTTGGCAGCTTAATACCTTTTTCATCTGCTGCACCCGCCACAACTGCTTCGTCTATATCACCCGGAATAAAATACTTTACGTCTCGTCCGTTATTTCCTGCTGCACCGACAAAGATTATGCCTTCATCAGAAGCTGCCCTTACCGCTTCTCTTATAACATCACTGTCTTCTGATAAAATTGATGACGCAGACAGATTAATGATCGATACCTTTCTTGAAACTGCATACATAATTGCAGCATAAACATCTGATGGTTTTGCTTTACCCTTATTATCAAATGCCTTCACAGATATTATTTCTGCATTCGGATTGATTCCTATAATCTCTTTGATAATATTGGATCCATGACCGTTATCATCTCCGGCATCATCTCCGATAACAGATACCCTGTCGGAAATACTGTCCGGTGCTCCGGTATCTATAACCGCAATCGTTATCAATTCCTTATCTGTTTCCGGAACAACATCTTCTTCCTCCAAAATCTCGTTAAGAATTGTCAATGCATCCTGAGCTGATCCATTATCACTTTCTGTTTCTTCATCATCTACCTCTTTATCATCAATCCCATCCGCTATAGTCATTATCTCCTCATCATACTCCACTATATCGGCGGTACTCATATAATACTTATAAGCCTCGGCTCTTTCTTCTTCAGTTAAAAATCCAAGCATATAAATATCATTATATTTCGAAATTATAATATCCTTATCTCTGAAGATTTTTTCGTTTACTGTTCCGATAAGCAACCGGTATGAATAATCTTCTGACTCTTTATATTTCTCTTCTTTCTTTACACCATCATTTACATTGTCACCGCTTACTGTTTCTTCCGTTAACAATGTTATACCGCTTTCTTCATCATTCAATCTTTCCTCTTCTGAAATATCTATGTTGTCTATCGTTACTGTTATATCTGCATCGATGTTGTTTTCTTCATCTGTTACAGGATCACTTTCATTTTCAGATTCTATAACTGACTTACTTTTTTCTTCGCTTTCTTTATCATTTTCTGTATCAACAGATCCATCCTCTTCTTTCTCCGTACCGGTCTCAGAATTATCATCAGCAGTTGATTGAACATTAAAATCATCTTCCGCATTATATGTAACGGGATCACCCTCTTCAGCTTCCGCTATAACATTTCCGTTTTCATCCGTAGGTATTACCGAATCTCCCTCATCTGCTCTGACAATACTGTTTTGTCCTAAACCGAATACCATAAATATAACGAGGATAAGAGCCATGATCTTTCTGACTAAACTATTCTTATTCATAGTCCCTCCATTTATTCTAAACACAATAATATTCAACTCCGGCAAAGCTAACTACATCACCGTAATTAAGCTCTGTTTCTTCTGCCGAGATACGTTGATTGTTCACATACGTTCCGTTTGTCGAACCCTCATCTCTCAGGCATACTCTTGTACCCCTCTTACTTATTACAGCATGAGCCCTGCTTATTCCGGGTTCTGTAAGACAATACTCATTTACCCCGGGTTGTCTTCCAATCCTTATATCTGTACCGTCTTCAAGAATGATCGGTAATTCCTTCTCACTGATAAAGGGAACAAGACTCGAGATACTTTTTTTCTGATCACCGGTTCGTTGACCTACGAATCCGTCCTTTTTAATTTCCTTTTTTATTTCCTTCTTTACTATATCCGGTCCGCTGTATATTCCTGTCATGCTCTCGTAATAATCTGTTCTGCTTTCAACCGATCCCATTATGTTCTTCCTGATCTCCTGTTCCTCTATTAAAGTTTTGTAACTGTTTATTGCGTAAATCATATAAACCACAACCATAAAAAGACTCAGTACAACTCCTTTTGTGCCCAAAAGAGAGATTGCTGCTATACCGAGAACTGCCACCGCTCCTCCGGTAATATAAATTTTCCTACTATTATCTTTTATGTTCTTTGCTTCTATATCTGCACTGTTTGTATAAAAGCTCATCTCATTATCTGCTTCCGGTTTTTCTTCGTTTACATATTCCTGTGCTGCGAATTTCATTTCAACAGAATCTCTGTCAGCCTTTGCTTCATAATGCTTCATCATCAACTGCTTAAACATTTCCGGTGTAAAATTATCAGGAAGAATATTACTGTAAAGATCATACAGTCTGACCGTGCCCTCTCTGTCATCATGATCATAGATGACCATTATGTCCTCCAGTAATATCTTTACCTGCTTTATAAAACCGCCTTTCGAATCCGGAACGTACACAAATCTGTATCTTTCAGCAGTGCTATCATATAAAATGTATCGGATATCCAGAACAAGATCATCCGGACTCAACATATAATCCTCAATCTCAGTAAGCGTTTCACTGAGATTTTTCATTAACTGCATAACATCGTTTATCTCCGGGCTGATCCTTCCGTATTTTGCAGAAACAAGTGACAATCCATCTATCTGATAAAGCAGCATATTTTCATTATCTATATTTCTGTATTCGCAATCGGGAATGTTACTAAATCTGTTGTTCATAAGCATATGGCAGGCATACGAATCCTGTTTTCCTATACCTGATATTTCAAGATAGCTTCTGCATCCCTTATTCTTCTGCAATATTCTCATATAGCTGCCACCTCCTCAGCCTTTCGGTTACTTTACCAACCTCATGCTTTATATGAAAATCACCCTTCACTTTGTAATCAACAATTCCCCGGAAATCTATCTGCCCCATAAAGCATCCGGCTTCACTTTCTCTATTGCCAAACATATATACATCCTGCGGTCGAAATCCATTCAGATATTCGACTATATCCGCATCACTCTTACTGCTGTGATATGGAACCGAATATGCTTTTACATATATCTCGCTTCGAAGATACTCTCTCTCATACAAATACAGAAACATCATGATTAACGATATCGCTATTATCAGGATTACCGGAACTATCACACTTGCCTCAACAGTCATAAACCCTTTATTCCTTAATGTCCGCATTTTGAACAGGCCGGAATATCTATGTCGTGAATATTCACTTCCGTAACATTTCTTTTTATCCTTGAGCAATACAGCGAACTGTGATATACCTCTCCGTATTCTGTTATATAAACTTCTTCTCCATACACGTCTTTGCAATACCTGCATTTTGTATATCCCTTTTCCTTTGCTTCTTCTATATTGGTTTTCGTGACTGATGGTTTAAGATAAGTGCAGTTCTTATCTCTGTGATATACCTCACTGCCATCAGCCATAAAAACCATTTCACTTTTCCCCTCAGAGCTTCCCGACGATGCATTTCCTTCATCTTTACCGAAATATGCACACTGTCTTACCTTTCCCGTGCAAAGCTTTGATAGATTGCACAATAAAGGAATATTCAGTTTTATCTGATATGTATACCTGATCTCAATATAATTATCATCACCCGGAAGCTGAGATCCGATAAGGCTTACACCATAAACTCCGCCGCTTACATACCTATCCAGGAGAGCTTTATCGTCAACGAAATTTATGAATCTGATTTTAGCCATCGGATAATCAGTTACTCCGAGCTTATCTATATGATCTGTCAGATATGCATACTCCGCCATATACTCTGCTGTCTCACATGCTGCTTCATATATTTCCGCTTCAACAGTCACAAGCTCACAGATTTCGAAAAAGAATACACTTACAAAAATCAACAACGTAACAACTATCGAAGCTTCAATTGATGCAATACCTTTGTTTCGGATATAACCATTTGCTTCACGTTCTAATTCCACTTCGTATCCTCCTTTTTAAATTTATGCCGGTAACATATGGTCTGTTCCGATCATCAGATATTTAGCCGTATCAATATCCGTCCTCCGCATGTAGTGTAAAGTTTGCCTCTTTGTAACTGATTTCAGCATTTACACCGTAAGCAACGGCTGCATTTTTCATTCTGAAATCCGGTGAATCCTGTGATGCATTCAGCTGGATCACATCCAGCATCCTGTAATATGCAGTCTTCATATTCAGCCCCATAAGGATCATGAGGTAATCGTTATAATCCATTCCTGTCTCATCACTGTCATCTGCATCTATATCTAACTCCGCCAATTTAGTAATTCCATACATCGAAGTCTTCCAGTTTTCGGAATTCTTAAAATATGGTATCTTATGGCCTCTTATCAAACAGTACACATCCGCCACAGATTCAACATAGGCCCAGCATCCGGCAAGCAGATATTTAACGAGTGGTTGTAAAACCGGAATAAATATCGTAAGTGCAGTTGCCAATGTACTTACTTCCGCCATTCTTGATGCATCTGTAAGGAGGTATGCAAAGTTACAACCAAACCTTATAACGGTTATCTGATTTATGACCTTCTTATAATTCTCCGCATCAGTTGGCTTTCCGGCGATAATATATTCCATTTCAAGCTTAAGATAAGTATCATCGAACTTTTCATCTGTAAACGAATTAAACATCCGATTCGCATAAGCGATCGACTCGCCCCCCGTAACCAGATTTTCAGCCCATCCCGACCCTTTATTCATTTGTTTCTTAAGCTTCGAATAACTATCAAAATCCGTATCAATTTCCATATCATACCAACTGCCGACTCCGTATGATGGCATGTCTTCCGAATCTACAACATTCTCACTAAACTCACTTCCTTCGGGTAAGATATAGAAGGCAACTCCTCTTTTCTTTACCTTTCTTACTTCTTTTCTCGGATCCTTTTTATCGTTTCCTGCATCAACTTTTTTATTCGGTTTATCTCCCGATAATCCTGTTCCTTCTTTACCCTCGGAAATAATCTCACCACTCGAACTATCTTCAGATGCACCATCAACTTCTGAATCCATTGCATTTATTGCATCCTGCGTTATAGGCTCGTCATTTCCGTCTGTTTTAGTTATAAGCTCATCGACTGCATATTCGGCAACACCATATAGAAAATAATCCCTGATCTGTTCCTTAAATGCTTCACAATCATCATCAAGTATTCCGGTTCTTCCACTTATGCTTACGCTGTCTACACTGTAACTATCTCCGAGATTCTCTTCCAAAGACTCTTTAATATCACGTGCAACCGCTTCTTCTCCACCGTCTCCTCGATTCATATCAACAAGGAGAATATGATAGCGATCAAAGATATACTCACTTGTCCTCTCGGCCTTCACACTTGAACATGCTGTACTAAGTGCTACTCCCGACTTCGACCTTGCAGCGGCTATATCAACTATCTTGAAAAAAACCAGATAAACTACGACAAGTACCATAAGCAGTAATGAAACAAAAACTGTTATATAACCCCTGTTTTTCATATTCCCCCCTTATCCGATTTAACAAAGTATCTCCGCGGTGTTTTTTCAGCTATAATCTCTTTAAAAAAACTAAACCATATCTATCCGATGACTCCGCTTGCACCCTTGATAATTGATGCCCATATCTTTGAAACAAGCGCAAGTGCTTCATCATGAAAGATAACTACGAGCGCCACCAAAATGGCGAATATATTTAGGTCTAAGTCAAAATCATATATATAATGTAGGTTTTCACACCATACACATTGTGTTTTATGTTAAAAAAACGCCATAAGCATTTAACTTATGACGTTCATTTATAAACATTATTTATGTATCTCTATTAATAGAAATGAAAAAGCAGCAGACCTAAGCCTGCTGCTTACATTATTAATCTTCGCCTTCTAGTATAAGAAGATCCATGATAGTTTCCTCTATAACCTTCATACACCCATCAATATCCTTCTTGATATCATTTCCCCAAAATCTGATTACAGTCCATCCCTTACAAAGAAGTGCTTTATTAACCTGATCATCACGTTCTATATTATTTGATATTTTTGAAATCCAATAATCTGAGTTATTACTCTTCATAAGTTTAGGGCGAAGGACCTCCCAATCCTTTCCATGGAAAAATTCACCGTCACAAAATATAGCTATTTTGTATTTATTCATCGTAATGTCAGGGGTTCCTGGGAGTGATTTATCATTCTTTCGATATCTATATCCTCTTCTCCACATTTCCCTACGTAATCGCATCTCAATAGACGTATCTTTGGACTTTATATTACGCATATTCTTTTTTCTTTGTGCAGGGGTAAGATTATCCATATCATAACCTCAAATAATAAATCTATTATTCTATAGATTCTATCATCCATGAATCTTTACGTATTTTAAAAGTATCTCCACATTTTAAGCCAATCAAATC
>Ga0256404_1010426_pt1 | contig 12842 bp, 7 predicted proteins | sample RumenRJG_01DNA_FD_185990 | JGI IMG/M metagenome (GOLD analysis project Ga0256404, IMG submission 185990) | Bovine rumen microbial communities from Lethbridge, Alberta, Canada - RJG_01 | ecosystem: Host-associated > Mammals > Digestive system > Stomach > Rumen | place: Canada: Alberta | collected...
ATTGATCGTAATAAAGATATATGTATTTAAAGAGAACATAACTTTAGGATTAGACACTTTCCAAATCAGTTCCTATCCTGTCTTTTTATTGGATACTATCAGTTGCATCTGGCTGCTTTTCTATATTAGCGCAACATTTCAATATATTTGATAAGTGTGAGCAGAGATTGCATGAGAAATAGATTATATTTGAAGCCGGCCTGTCTTGTCGAATGCTTCCTTGCCTTCAAATCTCCAACACAATACGTTGGCCATAGTTTTAATGTCATGCCGTGCCAATTAAATCATGCACGCCTCTTCGTCCATAACTTCACCCCTCTACCTAACATTATGGGGGAGTTACAATCAATTATCAAGAATCGTCCCCCTTTGACGATTTTCTTTAACTTCTTTTTGGCGGAAATCCGAACTCTTCGAATTATATATATTGTATACTTGTACAATTATAGTCATGAAGCAGAGAATAGCAATCATAGTAACCATTCTGGTAATCGCTTTCATCGGTTTACCAGCCTCCCATGCGCAAAGCGTGTGGGTGGAGGCAGAGGCATTTAGCGATCTTGGCGGATGGTGCATAGACCAACAATTCATGGATCAAATGGGGTCGCCCTATCTGCTGGCTCACGGATGGGGCAACCGCGTGGCCGATGCGTCGACTGAAATCATCATACCCAAGGCCGGCATCTATAATGTTTACGTCCGAACTTATAACTGGACATCGACCTGGTCGGCAAAACTTGGGCCGGGACGTTTCCAAATTATCATTGACGGTAAGCGGGTTGGTGCCCAAGTAGGTGGTGAAGGCGACAGATGGATGTGGCAGATGGCGGGCAGAACAAGAATGAAGGCTGGCTGCGTGACCATTCGGCTTCATGACCTGACAGGCTTCGACGGCAGGTGCGATGCAATCCTCATCAGTAGAGACATAGACCCACGCAAGATGGATGATGCGTCGTTGCACCGAATCAGAAGGCAACTGACAGGCATATACGGCGAAGCTGTGAAAACTCGTCAATATGACTTCTGCGTGGTCGGTGGAGGCGTGGCTGGTATGTGTGCGGCAGTTGCAGCAGCAAGGCTTGGCTGCCGCGTGGCATTGGTGCAAGACCGCCCCGTACTGGGAGGTCCCAACAGCTCGGAGATACAAATTGCCATCGGCGGGAAAATCGAGATTGGTCAAAATGCTGGACTGGGACGTATGCTGCGTGAGTTTGCTTACTCTCATCCCAACCACGAGCAGGTGGTCACGCCATGGGAAGATGCACGAAAAGATTCCTTTATTCGTGCCGAGCGAAACATCGACTATCTTTCAGGCTATCATGCCACCAGTGTAGAGAAAGCGGGGAACGTCATCAAGAGCGTCATTGCGACAAACGTCTGTTCTGGGAAGGAAATAAGGATATCTGCGCCACTCTTCGCCGATTGCACGGGCGATGCCACTATTGGTTACCTTGCAGGAGCCGATTATCACATGGGACGTGAGGGACGTGCCGAATTTGGAGAGAGCTTGGCTCCTCCTGTGGCAGACAGCATTGTGCTGGGCAGCACTGTGAAATGGCAGGCTGAAGACACTGGCTACAAATGCCAATTCCCCCTATTCGAATACGGCCTGAACATCGACGATAAAAGTTGCAAACCCGTCATGCAAGGCGACTGGAACTGGGAATACGGTATGCTGCAAGACCAAGTGGCCGATGCTGAACGTATTCGTGACTATGCCCTCCTGACCATTTACTCCAATTGGAGTTGGTTGAAAAACCGTAGCCGTTGGCGCGATGACTTCAGCCAACGACATCTCACGTGGGTAGGCTATGTATTGGGTAAGCGCGAGTCGCGGCGGTTACTCGGCGACTACATTCTTTCCCAGCAAGATATCGACAAAAACCTGTACCACGAAGATGGCACTTGTTGTACTACCTGGAGCATAGACCTCCATTTGCCTGACAGCGACAATATGCGTCTATTTCCACACGAGCCTTTCTTAGCCTACGCCATCCATCGCCCCATCTACCCTTATCCCATCCCGTACCGTTGTCTTTATTCGCGCAACGTAGAAAACCTATTCATGGCTGGGCGAGATATCAGTGCCACCCATGTAGCCTTCGCCTCCACCCGCGTGATGTGCACAACGGCAATGATGGGCGAGGTAGTTGGCATGGCCGCCAGCATTTGCCGGCATGACAGCCTCTTGCCCCGGCAAGTCTACCAGCAACGATTGCCACAGCTTCGCACACTGATGCGTCGGGGAACAGGACATAAAAGCCTTCCGCAGATGACCTTTGAGTTCTATCAAAGCCTTGACCATCCCAGAGCGGAATAATACTCTACTTCCACTAAGCATTTTGTCATGCTGAAAGATTTCGACAATTTCTACATAAGCTGGTACACGCGGGCAACAAACTTTGCCAACGAATACGTGATGGATATGGATGACGCGAAGAATATCACCCAAGATGTGTTCCTACACATTTTGGAGCATTGGAATTCATTCGCCGACGATTTTAATCTGACGAGCTATCTTTTTATGGCCGTGAAAAATGAATGCCTCAAAGTTTTACGGCAGAAGATAGTCAGGGAGAAAGCTGCAGGGGATTTGAGAAGGAAATACTACTTGGAAATGCAGCTCCATTACGATGCCCTCACAGAAATCGATGCTATCTTTCACGACGAAGAGAGCATCGAGAAGCGATTGCATGAGGCCATTGACAAATTACCACGACGATGTCGGCAAATATTCGTCATGCGAAAAATACAAGGTAAGCGACAGGCTGACATTGCTCACGAATTGAATATCTCAGAGAATACAGTGGAGACACAGATGGGCATTGCCTACCGGAAGCTTCGGCAGGAGCTGAAGGAATGTCTCCTGCTGTTCATATTTCTGTCTGTTGTTTAAATTAATACCATTTTTTGGCGGAAACGCCCTATTAAAGGATTATACTGATAAATTTTCAACTATTTATGGACGAACGCATACTGAAATACTTTAGCCACCAGCTCAACGAAACACAGGAGTCAGAACTCCTTAACGAAGCTTCCCGTGACCAACAGCTTTGGCAAGAAATGAAGGATATGCTGAACATACAGTCACTCCTGACGCTGCTCCCTGAAATGAAAGGCGAAAAATCGTCTGCACTCAGTTTAGAGGATTTCAGACGTTTCGTCCGAACCCAACACCTAAGAAAGCTATCCTTGAGAATAATCAGTTATGCGGCAGCAATGGCATTTGGCATGGTAATGACGTGGTTTGTTTACAGTAGGCAGATAGCCAATAAATATAGACCCGTTGCACAGACAATCACCGTACCCACAGGTCAGCGCGCCCACATCACCCTTCCCGATGGAAGCAGCGTTTGGGTAAATTCAGGCTCCACACTGCGATATCCGTCAGTATTTCAAGATACCAGACTGGTGGAACTTAGCGGCGAGGCTCTTTTCGATGTAGCCAAAGATAAGGAGAAACCGTTTGTCGTACGCACCGACAGCCTAAAGGTCAAAGCATTAGGTACGCACTTCAATGTACAAGCATATACCGGTGAATCTACGACCGTATCCCTTATCAAAGGTAAAGTAGAAGTCAGCATGTTAGGACAAAATGAATCCGGTGCGTTGCTCAATCCCGGGGAAAGTGCCAGACTAAGGGGTGGGCAAATCTCTATCAGTGATATAGACCAAGACCCGCGGCTGTGGACTGAGGGCATTTATTCTTTCTCCAACATGAAACTTAAAGACTTGACAAAGAAATTGCAGCTTTACTATGATGTAAAAATCGTTATCCAGAGACCAGCACTTGCTGACATTGTGTTTTCCGGGAAATTTCGCCAGCGGGATGGTGTGATGGAAATTCTTCAACTGGCAAGCAAGGTACATCCATTCAGGATGCGTCGAGATATGGACAAGAATACCATTATTGTATATTAAATATTAAACCGAAAAGATATGAACGCAAGAAGCTCTCCCCACTGACATTGACCGCGACAACCACTGCTGCAGTCAGGACTACCACTCCTTATTATATGTATTATCAACATTCACAACTAATAAACCAAAAAATGAAAACCCAAGCTAACAGAAAGAGGGACATGTTGTGCCTAATCGCACTATGCCTGCTAATGCTCTGCCCAGCATCACTAAAAGCCCAAAGTCAACAGGTAAACCTGCCAGCCAAGAGCATTACCATCTCTAAGATGTTTTCTGTCATCGAAAAACAGACGGGGCTGCTATTCTTCTACAGTGGCGTTGACTTGAACGTCAATTCAAAGGTCAGCTTTACCTCGAAAACCGGTACACTGAAAAGTTTCCTTGACCAGTTCGTAAGGGAAAGAGACATCAAGTATGAAATCACGCCAAACAAATACATTGTCCTTACAAAGGCCAGCCAAGCAGCAAAACCACACCGCAATAAGAACAATGGAATGATTACCGCCCGCGGAACCGTCACTGGCAGTGATGGCGAACCTGTGATTGGTGCTACCGTCATGCAAAAAGGTACACAAAACGGAGTCGTCACTGATGCGAATGGACGGTTCTCCATAGAAGTGCCCAAAGGTGCACCACTGGAAATTTCTTACATCGGAACCCGTAATCAAGAGGTATACGCCTCGACGAACATGGATGTAACATTGAAGGATGACATTGAAAACCTAAATGAAGTCGTGGTCATCGGTTACGGCACCATCAAGAAAAAAGACCTTACTGGTTCTGTGGCAACAATTGGATCAGAAGATATCGCTACGCGCCATGCCTCCAACATTTCCACCGCCCTGCAAGGTGCGGCCGCTGGTCTGGAGGTCACGCGCTCAAGTGGCGCACCAGGAGCAACGGCATCATTGCGCATCCGTGGTGTCACCACCATTAGCGACAGCAGCCCTTTGGTGATTGTGGATGGAGTACCCGGCGACATTAATTTGGTCAACCCCGATGACGTGGAAAGCATATCCGTGCTGAAGGATGCTGCATCGGCAGCCATCTACGGCTCACGCGCAGCGGCTGGAGTCATCCTTGTCTCAACTAAACGCGCGAAGAGCGGTGACCTGAAATTGAATTACAACTTCGAGTATGCCCGCGAAAGCCCAACGGCGCATCCTAAGTATGTGAATGCCGTCAACTATATGAAGATGGTCAATGAAATCTCTTACAATGACAATCCTACGGGTGGATGGAATCAGGCATACGCTCAGGATGTCATAGACAACTACGCCTCATTGCATGCACAGAATCCCGACCAATATGCCGATACTGATTGGAACGATGCGCTCTTCAAGGGTAGTGCCCCACGCCAAACCCATACGGTTGGTCTCATAGCTGGATCGGAGAAGGCCCGGACGAAGGTGTCGCTACGCTATGACAATATCGGTTCCTTATACAAAGGTGGCAACGCTAGCCGTGAGCACTACCTGGCACGTCTCTCCAACGACTTCTTCTTTAATAAGTTTATAGAGGCACATGCCGACATCAACTTTCGTAAGGCCAAAGCACAGGAACCTAATTTCAACCTTTTCGGCGAGGAAGGACGAGCCATTCCCGCCATCTACCCCGCAAAGTGGAGTGACGGCCGATACGCCGACGTAAAGGACGGCAGCAACCCCCTGGCCAATGCCAGCAACGATGCGGGAAACACAAAATATGACAACAACCATATTGGCTTTAAGGGAGAGATGGACTTCAAGCCGCTTGACGGATTAAAGATTTCCTTCGTCGCCGCTCCAAACTTCAACTACACCTACACCAAGCGATTCATAAAGAAGATGCCTTTCACGCATCTTGAAGACCCGACAACCATCAAGGGATATTTCAATGGCATGGGCATACAGACAACCCAACTCACCGAGAACCGCAACAAATACCAAGATATCACTACACAGATTCTAATCAATTATAACAAGACCTTTGGAAAGCATGATGTCGCCTTGCTTGGCGGCTATGAGTATTATTATGCGAAATGGGACAACATGTGGGGCAAAGGCGACAACTTCGAACTCACTTCCTATCCGTACCTTGACCTGGCACCCGCTGACTATCAGTTCACGGGAGGCAATGCAACAGAATATTCGTATCGCTCATGGTTCGGACGCATCAACTATGCCTTTGCCAACAAATATCTTCTCGAAGCCAATATACGTTACGACGGCTCCTCACGCTTCGCCAAGGGTGACCGTTGGGCCACATTCCCATCGGTCTCATTAGGCTGGGTGCTGTCGGAGGAAAGCTTCATGAAATCCACATGCAACTGGCTCGACCAGCTGAAAATACGTGCCTCCTGGGGAAAACTTGGCAATGAACGCATCGGCAGCTATTATCCCTATCAGGCTGCCATTTCCTTCGGGACTGCCGCCATCTACAACGGCACTGTGAACAGCATCACCACAGCATCACAAAACAACTATGCCGTGCGTGATATCAGTTGGGAGACAACTACATCATGGGATCTCGGACTTGATGCTATGTTCCTGAACAGCCGTCTCTATTTCAATTTCGACATCTATCGAAAGAACACCTCCGACATGCTGCTTGCCGTACAGATTCCGGAATTTCTCGGTTACAACAATCCATCAGTAAATGCGGGTGACATGCATACCACAGGATGGGACTTCACTGCCGGATGGCAAGACCACGCTGGGGGCCTTAACTATGGGCTGCGCTTCAACCTCTCCGACTCAAAGTCAAAGATGGGTGACATGAACAACACCATCTTCTACAACGGGGACTGCATCTCAAAGGAAGGTACCGAATACAATCAATTCTATGGCTATCACTGCCTCGGCATCTACCAGACCCAAGAAGATGTGAACAATTCTCCCAAACTGAACGACAATGTCAAAGTGGGCGACTTGAAGTATGAGGATATCTCGGGCCCAGACGGCGTACCTGACGGGAAAATCAGTCCCGAATACGACCGCATTCCGCTGAAAAGTTCATTGCCCCACTTCGTCTATGGCCTGACATTCAATGCTGACTGGCATGGATTCGACGCAACGGTTGTCATTCAGGGCGTGGGCAAGCAGTGGGCGCGCAATGACTCCTACCGAGTCCAAGGATACGTTTGGAACTGGCTGAGCTTCCCCTCTGTAATCGTGGGTAAATACTGGAGCGAGAATAATACCGAGGCACAGAATGCCAATGCCATATATCCACGACTGACATACGCCAACCGTGATGCCAACTACTGCATGTCCGACCACTGGCTTTACAACAACCACTATTTGCGCCTAAAGAATATCACCATTGGCTACACCCTACCCAAAAATATCACTCAGAAGTTCTATATCGACAGGCTTCGTGTGTATGTGGCGGCCAACGACCTGTTCAGCATCAACAATTGTCTGGACGGATGGGACCCGGAGACCAGTACCCACGGATATCCAATCATGAAGTCGGTAATGTTCGGTGTTAACGTAAACTTTTAAGCAACTGTAAATATGAAACACAATATATTTAAATCAGCCTTGTTGGCAACAGGTCTGTGCCTGTCGTTGACCGCCTGCCACGATTTGGATATGAGCCCACTGTCGAGCGGCTCCAACGAAAACTGGTATTCCACCATTGACGAACTGCGAATGGCTGTGAACATCGGCTATAACAATGACTACCTGCTCGTAGACGGGGAAATGGGCGAGAGCAATAACGATTGGAGTGACGACAGCCACTTCCGCCAAACTACCGATGCTTTCCAAAACGGCACACTAAACAGCCGTGACTGGCGCGTGGAAAGACGATGGAAAAACAACTACTTCGTCATCTCAAAGATGAACGCCGTCATTAACAAGTACCAACGAGCCATAGACAACGGCGCATTGGAGTCACAAGTCAAGGAGCTTGTGGGCGAAGCCTACTTCTTCCGCGGCAGAGCATACGGAGAGCTGGTGTTCCACTGGGGCGATGTGCCGTATTACACGGATGACATAGACATCGACGATGCTCTGAAAATGGGGCGCACACCAAAGGCCGAAGTGTTGCAACACGTGTATGAGGACCTGGATAAAGCGGCAGAACTGCTACCAGTAAAACAGGCGGGTGAGCAGCGTGTCACAAAAGGGGCAGCACTGGCGTTCAAGGCACGCTACGCACTCTATATGGGCGATTACCAGACAGCAGCCAAAGCTGCAAAGGCTGTCATGGACTTAGGCGTATACTCTTTGGAGCCTGACTACTCGACACTGTTCCTGCCCACTACGCAACAATCAAGCGAATACATTTTCATCGTGTCCCGCTCTGTGACAAATAACCTGAATATAATTCCCTCATCGCAAATCAGCAACGTAATTCCTCGTAACAACGGAGGGTTTATCTGTCGTGACCCGACATGGGATTTACTGGCCTCTTACACGTGCACCGATGGACTGCCCATTGACGAATCACCGCTTTTTGACCCACACAATCCTTTCAAAAACCGTGACCCACGCTGCGCGAAGACCATCGCTGCATTTGGAGAGGAGCTCCTCGACTATATCTACGATCCCTCGCCAGCCGCTTTAGAGACGAAACAGGTCAGCTCTGGCAAGATGGTGTATAACAACGACACCCGTTCCAACAAGTTCTACGCGTCATTCAACGGACTTTGTTGGCGCAAGTATGTAGGACAGAAATGGCTTGACGACGGCAAGAAGGGTGAAAATCCAAAAATCCTCATGCGGTATGCCGACGTGTTGCTGATGTATGCCGAAGCAAAAATAGAACTAAACCAAATTGACCAAAGCGTCATCGACGCAATGAACCAAGTACGCGCCCGTGCTTATGGTGTAGCCCCAACAGCTACGACAAGTTACCCAGCGTTCACCATCCAGTCACAGGACAAGATGCGTTATGAGTTGCGCGTAGAGCGTCGTATGGAACTGGCTTATGAGAATCTACGCTATGCCGATATCATACGATGGAAGATTGCACCTATCGTCTACAACAGAAAGATATATATGCTGCTTGACCCTGAAGCCGAAAAAAAACTGTACGAGGCTGGCAACTGGTTCTGGGGCATCACGCCAGATATCGACGAAAATGGACTGCCTGACTTCACAAAGCTTGAGGCTGCCGGACTCTGCGCACCTGCGGCCGAGAGGCATTGGAACGACCGACAGTATCTATGGCCGATCCCAGACACTGAACTGGAAATCAATCCGAATATGAAACAGAACGACGGATATTAGTCGTTGGTTCGTATTCTAATTTGGTAACTATTTGGAGGGAGGCTATCTCTATCTTGTGGGAAAGCCTTCCCCCTTGGTAATTTTAGCCTACAAGAACAAATTGCAAAGCTGACAATAACAGTAAGAAAAAGCATATCTTTATGAAAAAGATAATCATAGAGTTAGTCATTCTGCTAACCACGCTACCCCTACAAGCACAACCATCAGACGGCCTTGCCCTCGGGCAAGACAGCGTAGGCAATCCTATAGCTGTCGTTGGCGCATACAATATATGGAAGCGGATGCCCTATAATCGTAAATATGGCTTTGGTGGATTTCCTCGTGGAAAAGGAAAACTGCCTTACTACAACGGATTCCGCGGTGTGTTGGAGGCCGATATGCTCTCCGCGCGGGGTGGGCGAGGACGATGGAACCATGAAGATACAGGAAATTTCCGTCATGGGGGGCACCTTTTCGAGGGGTGGAACCAGGAAGAAGACGCACGCCTGACCATGGGCATCGGCCTGAACTACGGTGACATCGGATGGATACAGGTTTTTCATCCAGCCGAAGAAGGCGACGTACGGAAGTATTATGGTGTGACCAAGGTGGGGTCGGATATCGACGATGAGGGAGTTGACTTCATGCCATCCATCGCATTGGGGAAGGCTCCCATTGCCATGCCAGTTTTGCAAAAAGCACCCAGCCTAAACGAAAAAGACCTCGAAGTTTTGTTACAGACACGACAAGTGGACAGCACAAATGTCAACTTAGAGAAGAAGACAATTGTTGGCACAATGTATTACGATGCCATTGACAACGCCCTAAAGGTCTACACTCCTACAGGATGGCGTACCCTTGCCTTTGAATCTGGCCAAACCGTTATCCGGCTAAAGGTCGGGAAAAATTCCCCCATGCCAAAAGTCTATGGCGGGCGGGGAACGAAACGATTATTGGAGCAAGGACAAGACTATACCTGCGCATACGTCCATACAGGCAACGAAATTATGTATGTCATCACCATCATGCCGCATGCCGCAATTGGCGGAGTGGAAGTGGAGTTGAAATGAATACAACCAATACAATAAAATAGTCATGCAAACAAAATTATTAACGACAATGCTAATGGCAACAGTAGCTTTGTCACCTGCAATAGCACAGACAGTCCCCCAGTTGCGTGCTGACAACATCGAGGAGGTCATCAAGGCCATGACCTTGAAAGAGAAGATTGAGCTGTGTGTGGGTGCCCATCAGCAGACCGGTTCCAACCGGGGAGACAAGTATACCGATGAAGTCGCCGGTGTGGCTGGCGCCACGGCAGGTTTTCCACGCTTGGGTATTCCTTACACACTGCTTGCCGATGGCCCTGCCGGACTTCGCATCAAGCCTACGAGACCGTTTGACAGCAATACCTACTATTGCACCCATTTCCCTATGGGTACTTGTCTCTCCAGTTCGTGGAACACCGACTTGGTGTATAGTGTAGGTTCTGCCATCGGTGACGAAGTCCACAGATATGGTGTCGACTTGCTCCTTGCTCCCGGCGTGTGCATCCAACGCAACCCGCTTTGCGGCCGCAACTTCGAGTATTATTCCGAAGACCCCGTTTTGTCGGGTAGCATCGCTGCCGCATACATCAACGGCATCCAGAGCCAGGGCGTGGGAACCAGCATCAAGCATTTCGCCTTCAACAACCAGGAGACAATGCGCATGGGTAATGATGCCATTGTCAGTCAGCGTGCCGCTCGCGAGATTTATCTGAAGAACTTTGAGATTGCCATAAAGAAAGCGCAGCCTTGGACAGTCATGTCATCGTATAACCTTGTCAACGGCAAGATGACAAGTGAGCGCCGCGACCTCCTGACCACTATTCTCCGTGATGAGTGGGGCTACAAGGGAATCGTGATGACCGACTGGGGCGGGGGCTGCGACCCTTTGCGGCGGCCCCATAAAAGCATTTCCAAAGACGGTGTAATATCTTTCAATGGCAAGCCCGACAGAGTGGCCAACATTGCGGCTGGCAACGACCTTATCGAACCTGGCGACGAGGACGATATCAAGCAGATTGAGGACGGCATCAATAATGGAAAACTCAGTATGGCCGATCTCAACGAGAGTGTCAGACGCATCCTACAGTATATAGTCAAGACACCCCACTTCAAAGGCTATCAGTACAAGAGCAACCCTGACCTAAAGGCTCATGCGCTCATTACGAGCAATGCCGCCGCCGAGGGCACGGTGCTGCTCGAGAACAAAGGTGTGTTGCCTCTAAGCGCAGGCATCAAGAACGTGGCCCTATATGGAGTTGCCGCCTATCGCCCCATAGCCGGTGGTACAGGTTCGGGTAACGTAAACCGCCGCTACACGGTATCTCTCGTTGAAGGTATGCGCAACGCTGGATATAAAGTCGATGATTCAATGATTGACCCTTACACCAAGCTCTTAAGCAAGTATGACTCTGTCTCCGCTACAAAGGATACCGAATGGTGGAAATCGCACCCTGTGGCCCCCGAGGCTGTTCCAAGCGATGCCGATCTTCAGCAACAAGCTCAGAATGATGACGTAGCCATCATCACGCTCCAGCGCCTCTGTGGAGAGGGCTTCGACCGAACCGCTACAGACTTCAACTTGAACAATACCGAGCTTCAACTCCTCAAGAAGGTCACCGACGCTTTCCATGCCCAGGGCAAGAAAGTCGTTGTCGTGCTTAACATCGGTGGCGTCATCGAGTCGGCATCGTGGAAAAATATTCCCGACGCCATCCTCCTGCCTTGGCAATGCGGTCAGGAGTTTGGCAACTCAGTGGCAGAGATTCTCTGCGGCACGCTGTCACCTTCCGGCAAGCTGCCTATGACTTGGCCGGTAGCTTATCAGGATGCCGCTTCTTCAAAGAACTTCCCCTCTGAGCGCAGAGCTAATGAAGCGGGAAAAGACAGGACCAAGTATGTCAATGAGAAAGACTATGGCTATACCCTCTACAATGAGGATATCTATGTAGGATACCGTTATTTCGACACCTTCAACAAGAATGTTTCCTATCCCTTCGGTTATGGTCTGAGCTACACGACCTTCACCTACAGCAATGTCAAGGCAACCGACAATGGCAACAAGGTGACCGTCAGTGTTAACATCACCAATACGGGTTGCCGTCCTGGAAAGGAAGTGGCTGAAGTCTACGTCACTGCACCTAAGGGTGCTGTTGAAAAGCCTGCACAAGAGTTGAAGGCTTTCTCTAAAACCCGCGTGCTGCAGCCCGGCGAGAACCAGACACTTACGATGAATATCGACAAGGCTGACCTTGCTTCTTTCAACACCAAACAGAGTGCATGGGTAGCTGATAGCGGCACCTACACCTTCAAGATCGGTGCATCAAGCCGCGACATCAAGGGCTTTGCCAACCTGAAACTCAAGGGTAGCAAACAGAAAGTGCATAATGTACTCAAGCCCACGATGAAACTCGACTTGCTGACGCAGAAATAAAACCATGGTCAGGTAGGAGATAAACACCAATTATAGGCGTTTATCTTCTACTTTCCTTTTAAGCTTACTAGATACCAGTTGAAAGACGACAACAATATCAAAAAAAACAAGCCATATTCGGCCCAAGGGGGATTGTCCGTGGCAGGCGGATGCCGCTGCCTAACCAAAGAACTTGATATGATAGCGTGCTAAAACTATTTTTTTTGCTTACCTTTGCGGTCATGGAACAAGAAAAGATAGACT
>Ga0256404_1010431_pt1 | contig 12835 bp, 11 predicted proteins | sample RumenRJG_01DNA_FD_185990 | JGI IMG/M metagenome (GOLD analysis project Ga0256404, IMG submission 185990) | Bovine rumen microbial communities from Lethbridge, Alberta, Canada - RJG_01 | ecosystem: Host-associated > Mammals > Digestive system > Stomach > Rumen | place: Canada: Alberta | collected...
AAATTATAGTAGCCTGTTTCTCATCGATGGGAGCATACCGCAGGTGTTTGTCTCTTCCGAATATCTCGTCTGGGAAGTGCACCGTGGCAAGCTGTATATCTACCAGCAGAGGCTTAACGCCTAGATGCTGCAGTTCTCCGATCAGGCCAATGTGGTCCGGATGGCAGTGGGTTGGCAGAACATAGGAAATGTCATCCAATTCCAAGTGATTCATTTTCAAGGACCTAAAGAATGCCTGCAGTGTACCTGCGTAATCCGTATCGATCAGAAGACCTCCGGACTTACCGGGAACATAGAACGTATTGGTATTCCCGTATTTCAACCGAATCATTCTGTCAGATCAGTCTGCTGGTCCAGATATCGCCAGATAAATCCACCTGCATGCTTCTGTTTGCCGTTGGCACAGTTGCGAATACTGGTGCGGTTGCTTCCGACAGCCTTTGCCGCCAGCGTAGCACTGTCATACTCTGCAATCAGATTCATGTCATCATCATACTGACCGATGCGGCGGTTTCCGGGAGCCGGTTTGAAAGCGGACGCCGTACCTTTCGTCTCCTCGGCCAAAGCAACTGCAGGTTCGGATTCTATTTCCGAGGTTGCCTCAGTTTCCTGGGTTTCCTGTGGGTCCGCCTCTGTGTCTTCAGCAGCTTTGGACTCCACGAAGGTCTCTTCCACAATCGCCCGGTCTTCTTCAGAAACAGTCGGTTCATTCTTCATTGAATCTTCATTTGGACCCATAGTCTGAACTGTCGCAGACTCTTTCTTCTTTGCATAATAATATAGGGCAAGAGCGCCTGCTGCAAGTGCTCCGATTCCAAGAAGCAAACGGACTTTTTTCATGATTGAGTCTCTCCTAAGCAAGTATTGAGTGTGTTTTTGACAGTTTATTATTTCTATTTTACCCCGAGCATGTTTACTTGTAAATCATTAATTTACCATGGCTTATTCCTTGACGCGTAAACTGTCTCTCTGCTATAATGAATTAACGAAGCTGTGCCGCAATTGCACAGTTTCCTAATCCGGGAGCAATTCCCGGTTCTTATATAAGGCGGATGTTTCGGCATCCGCTTTTCAAATATATGTCAAAGGAGATCAATATGCCCTTCGAGTCAATCATGGAGTCCATTAAAGCTGGGCTGACCGGAGACAGCCGAAAGGATATCCAGTATCTGCAGGATCAAATCGCTTTTCATCGAAATCATGATAACGGACTTGAAATAGCAAAAGCATGCGGGCGAATGATTTATGATCTTCTGCCTGAGGAGCTGAAAAGCAGGCTGCAGGAAGCAATGGATCGGGACAATGAATCATGGAATCAAGTCATTGAAGAGGCTGATGAAGACATTCGGAATCGGGACTATGAGAAAGCGCTGAAAGTTCTGGAGCCTGTCGTAAACGATCTTGTCCGGTCTGAGCAATTTTATTATCAGAATGACAGTCACACGGAGTATTATAATTTCCACGAGCTGTTTGAAGAGCTTCTTTACCGTGAGCTGTCTCACAGCGAACTGGATTTCAAGCCTGTCCCTGTTCCCTACAGCACTCTCTATAACAAATATGGAAGCCTTCTTTTTGAGTTTGGCAGATACGGGGATGCATCGGATATTCTGGAAAAAGGACTGCGCTGGAATCCAGTAGATATCAGCATGATGCTGGAATACGCGGAATGTCATAAGGCCTCAAATAATCTGGAACGCTTTTACCAAATTACAATGGGTGCTTTCGACATTGCCTTCACTCCAGCTGCTCTCGGGCGCTGCTACAGGAATCTCGGCTACTACTACGCAGAAAAAGAAAAGTGGGATGTCGCAGCTTCCTGTATCTTTATGAGCATGCAGTATGACGCTGACAGTGAAATCGCCCAAGGGGAGCTGGCCTATATTGAGCAGACATCGGGCAGACCTCTTCCGGAACAGTCTTTTCAGCAGTTTCAGCAGTTCAGTACACAGTATAACCTCCCAATGGGTGCAAGTGAGCTGGTTCTGAGTGTCGCATACTCCTATGGACATTACTTCCTGCGAAATGGAAGAAATGATATCGCCAGATACCTTTTTGCGATATTCTACAACCTGACCTACAACGAAGATGTAAAAGCGATTCTAGACGGTTTTGATATCAAGCAATAAGCTACCCTTGCCGAATTGATATAGGAGTGTCAGCAATTGGAAACATACAAAATCGCGTTATCTGCAGGTGACGGAATCGGAGAAGAGCTGATTTTACAGTCTAAAAAGATACTGAAGGCTCTCGAGCAGAGCTTCGGAGTCTCTTTTGAAATCATAGATATCTTGAGCTGTGGTCCGGCAATAGATGTGTACGGTACCGCTCTGCGGGCTGAAGATATTGATGCTGCCCTTGGTTACAGAGCGATCCTGTTCGGCAATATCGGTGATGCCCAGAAGGTCAGTGAAGATCCAACCCTCTCCCCTGTCTATGCGCTTACCAGTATGCGCAAGGCTTTCCGTGTATGCACCAACAGCCGCCCGGTTCGAATTCTTCCAGAAACGGCATGTCTTTCTCCTCTAAAGGAGAGCATCACTTCCAAGGGGATGGATATTCTGATTGTCCGGGACCTCATGGGAGGCATGATCGCCGGAGAACGTCACCGCTCACATGGAGTATACGGTGATGAGGCAAGTGATCTGGAATACTACACAGAAGACATGATCCGGCACAGCGCAGATTTTGCGTTCCGTGCGGCTAAACGGAGGAAGCGGAAGCTTGCGAGCGTGGACAAGGCCAATATACTGTATTCAGGCAAGCTTTGGAGACAGACTGTAAGTAGTGTTGGCGATCATTTTCCCGAAGTACAACTAACCCATCACTATGTAGATAATGCCGCCATGGAGCTATTGGTTCATCCTTCGGAATTCGATGTCGTTCTTGCCAGCAATGTGTTTGGCGATATTCTGGCCGATGAGATTTCACAGATATCCGGAACGCCATGGCTCTTCGGTTCTGCTGAGCTTGCAATGGATGGCCGTGGAGTTTATACTCCAAATCAGCTTCACCATCCTAATGGTATGCAATGGGCCGGGAAAGGTATTGTCAGTCCTTTTGGCATAATAGACGCTACTTCCCTGCTTCTTCGGTACAGTTGCGGCAGAGATGATCTCGCAGATGCTATCGATACCGCTGTTAAGAAGACGATCAGCAAGAAACTGTTCACGAGTGAATCCGCTCCTCAAGGCAGTATTATTTGTACTACTGACGAACTGGGTGATTACGTAGCAAAAGAAATACTCTTTTAGCAGGATACTATACTACTGTTAGTTCAGCAGAAAGCCGAATATTATTCTGAGAGGAACAATCCATGAACAGCATCTGCAGAGAAATATTCCGGGCAATTCATGAAGGAAAATGGCTCAGTATTGAGTACCGGAGCAAAGACAGTCTGGTTACAAAGTACTGGATCGGCATCAAAGACCTGGATCCTGTAAGGAAAAGACTGCTTGTAGATGGCCTTCACCTGGCTAAGCTGACAACAGCTGAGCTGAATATCTATGTCGACTCTATCCAGCAGGCCGCTATCATTGATGGCAGCTATTGCCCTGTCAATCGAGAGCTTGTCGAGGATATTTCTCTCAATCCGCAGAAGTACACTTCCCTGTTTGAACAGATTCCAAATCTCAAGATCCTCAATTATCTTTCGGACTGCAATCGTCTGGATACGACTCCATATAATTGCGACTATCAGCTCGTGAAGCATTTTGATGGAGATTGCTTTCAGGATGGCGAATATCATCTGGATGAGGAACAATTCAGAGATATTGTGAAGTCCTTCCAGTATGAGGCAAACAGCCGTGACGGAAAAGTCAGGCTGAAACAGCTCGGGCTCAATATCATCAGTGTTAACTGTCGGGAAGGATTATATATTCTGGCGTACCGCAAACTTCGGCTTGATGTAAAAAGCCGCTGTATGAAGCTGGATGACACCATTTCATATAACCGGGAGTTCTCGATTAACGGAGAAAAGCTCAGTATCAGCAGATTCATGGAGACAGACGAGCTGGATCTTCTGGATGAGCCGGGTACAAATCTGGAATATATAAAAGACTACATCACCTGGAACAATCCGCATATCAGCGGTGTGAATGATATGCCCTATGTCTTTGCGCTCGGTTTTGATCTCCCTCTGGATCTGGAAAACCAGTACTCAGGTATCATAGACATGTACAATGAAGACAGAGTCACTGCTCCAGTCCATGCCTTCTTCGGGGAGCTGATCAAACGCCCTGTCCGGCGAAAACAGTATCCTGTTGTTCTTTTGAACCGGAAAGTGAATCTGGATCAGCTTCTTGCCATCAATAACGCCTTGAAGTATCCCCTGGCGTATATTCAGGGGCCTCCCGGTACCGGCAAGACGAACACCATCATGAATACAATTGTTACGGCTTTCTTCAACGGCCGTACAGTACTTCTGGCTTCCAGCAACAATCATCCGATCGATGAAGTCTGCAAGAAAATGACTTCTCTTCGTTACCAGGGGCAAAGAATTCCCTTCCCGATGATTCGTCTCGGGAACAACGGGAAGATTGAAGAAGCACTTGACAGGATGAAATGGCTGTATGAGCAGACGAAACAGGTCAAAGTATTTGATACAACACTGGATAAAGATCGTGACGAAAAAGTCCAGCGCACCTCCGAGCTCACAAAACTGCTTGCTTCCTATGAAGAAGTCCTTGATCTCCAAGAGCGAAAAGAAGTCACGGAAAAGCTTCTGGAAGACAGCACACAGCTCAACTTTCAGTTTGAACTACAGTCTAATCAGCTTGAAAACATAGAGAAACGCCTTTCTGAAATAGGTCAGATTAATGATTCCGATGCTCTGGATCTGATTCAGGATGATGGAGAGGATTTTCTGAAATACCTCTATTACACCTCCGCAAAGTATATAAAGAGACTTGGCGAACCGCGCAACAAGGAGCTTCTGGACATCATCATGATGGATCCGAAACATCCGGATCGCGTCACAGAGTTCAATAAATATCTCAGCGAAGAAGAGAATGTACGGAAGTTTCAGCGTATTTTCCCCCTGATTGCGACCACCTGCATCTCTGCTCACAGAATAGGTCCTCCGAAACAGTATTTTGACATGGTCATTATGGATGAGGCCAGTCAGTGCAATACAGCTGTTTCACTCGTCCCGATTATACGCGGGAACAGCCTGATGCTGGTCGGTGATCCGCAGCAGCTCCAGCCGGTCATTCTGCTGGATAAGAAGGACAATGAGGTTCTCAGGAAGCGTTATAGTGTTGCTCAGGAATACGATTATGTTGAGAACTCCATCTACAAAACCTTTCTTGCCTGTGATCCGGTCAGTGACGAGATTCTGCTGCATAACCATTATCGCTGTCATCCCAAGATTATCGGATTCAACAACCGGAAATACTATAACGGCAAGCTCACCATTAAGAGTCAGGCTAACAATCCCGCTCCCCTGAAGTTTATCGATGTGCAGGAGTCAGATTCTGTCATCAAGAACACTTGCCCCGGCGAGGTTGATCAGATTATCGATTATGTGAGACGAAATCCGAATCAGAAGATCGGTATCATTACGCCATTCGCCAATCAGCGTACCCTCATTACGGACGAACTGAAACGGGAAAACCTTCATGGCGTATCCTGTGGAACCGTTCATGCCTTTCAGGGTGATGAGAAGGATGTAATATTGTTTTCCCTGGGACTTTCAGATTCAACAAGGCCTCAGACCTATGAATGGCTGAAGAACAACCGTGAACTGATCAACGTTGCCACCTCAAGAGCGAGAGATGAACTGGTAGTTTTCGGAAGTGCGGCCAATCTTCACAGGCTGCATGCCACCTGTGATGACGATGACCTGTATGAACTGGTCGAATACATCAGGACAAACGGCGAATCAAAAGTCTCGGAAAGGACTGCGGCATCCAGAGCTCTCGGTATAAAACCCTACAGCACTGAAACCGAAGCCGCGTTCATGGAAAACCTGAACCATGCCATCGATGTGCTTCAGCCTTCAGGCCAAAGGTATGTTGTGCACAAGGAAGTTCCGGTTTCCCAGGTATTTACCGAAAACACTTCCTATGCGGATCTGTTTTATACCGGCCGGTTTGACTTTGTCGTATATGAACGCTCCTCCAGAATGGAGTATCCTGTTCTGGCAATCGAGCTGGATGGCAAGGAACACCTGGAAAATGAGGCTGTAAGAGAACGTGATCGCAAGAAGAACCAGATCTGCAAGGATCACAATTTTGAGCTGATCAGGGTAGAGAACACGTATGCTCGCCGATATCATTACATCAAGGATATTCTTATAAAGTATTTTGCAAGTTAGCAATCACAAAAACGCTTCAAAATGGGTGCGTTTCTTCTTGGTTAATGATCAGTGATTATACTTTACCCTGACTCTGAGCGTAGAACAAGAGAAATATTGCCTTGACTTTGTTAATAGTTCTATGTAAAATTACCCTGACTTTATTAATTCCAAATGAGGTGCTTGCTGTGGACTTTTATAGAAATGCGGAAGAATATCTGGAAAATTGGAGGAAATCCCCTTATAGAAAGCCGCTGGTCCTACGTGGTGCGCGCCAAACCGGTAAGACAACTCTGATCAAGAAATATGGGGAATCCTTTGACTGCTTTATTTATCTAAACCTTGAGACCGAGCGGGATCGCCATCTCTTTGAAAACGAGCTTCCTGTAAATGATCTGATACAGTATATCTGTCTTGAGAAAGGGATCAGAAGAACTGGAACCACCCTGCTTTTTCTCGATGAGATTCAATACTCGGCTCGAGCGGTTATGCTGATGAGATATTTCTATGAAGATCTTCCGGATCTCTATGTTATTAGTGCCGGATCTCTCCTGGAGATCATGATGGAGAAAAATAAAATCAGCTTTCCTGTTGGTCGTGTGGAGTATCTGTACCTGTTTCCTATGACCTTTGAGGAATTTCTGAGTGCCTTAGGTGAAGATGCAGCACTTGAGTTCTATCATCAGATTCCAGTTCCAAATCTTGCGCATGATAAGCTCAGCAAACTGTTCCGCCTGTATTCTTTTATTGGAGGAATGCCCGAAGCAGTATCCCGCTATGTTGAAACCAGAGATTTGTCTCAGATTTCTACCGTATACGCCAATCTGTTGACGGCATATAAGGATGATGTCAGTAAGTATGCATCGTCAGCGCATGAGGGAGATGTTATACGACACGTAATAGAAACCGCACCGAAAGAGAGCGGTAACAGAATTGCATTTGAGAAGTTTGGCAACAGCGGCTATCGTTCCCTGGATGTCGGGAACAGCATGAGGAAGCTCGAACGTGCAATGTTGCTATATCTCAGATATCCCATTACGCAAACAGAGTTGCCTTTATATCCGGACAAGAAGTTACGGCCAAGACTGCAGGTTTTGGACTCTGGGCTGATCAATTACAGTTTAGGAATTCAGGCAATGTATTTCCAGGAAACTCAACTGACAGACATATATCGTGGAACGCTCGCAGAACAGATGGTCTGGCAGGAACTAGTCGCGCAGAACCGTAATGAACTGATTATTCCTACTTTCTGGGTCCGTGAGAAGAAGCAGTCTAACGCAGAGGTTGATTTTATATACCCTTGGCAAGGACGATTAATTCCTGTAGAGGTCAAGTCAGGGAAAGACGGAACGCTGAGATCGCTTCACCAGTTCCTTATAAACAGCCCTGAGAAGATTGCTGTACGCCTGTATGATCAGAAGTATTCAACAATTGAAACCGCAACAATAGCGAGTGAAGATCGCCCTGCAAAACCGTATACCTTGCTGAATTTACCATTGTATTGTGCTGGTAAAATTGGTGATTATCTTTCTCTGGCTAATGATAAAGCCGTCTCAAGACTGTGAGAATGAAGCATTCTACAGGTTGTCTCAAATCAATGTTCTGGAAAAAATGAACAAGGGAATGTGTAATGTAGGCTCTCAAGGCCGATGCCGGTCCATAATGATGTAGGAGTTTATTCATGCCTTCGATTTATGAAATATTCGGGAACGATGCCCATCAGATGACAATCTCCTTGATGGAGGCAGCCAAGGTATCTTCCTTAATACCAAGAAACGCTTCCATTGCTTTGAAGCCGAATTTAGTTATTGATCGCTCCCCCGATTCCGGTGCTACCACACATCCCGGAGTACTGTCAGGCTGCATTGAGTATCTCCAGACGAACGGTTTTACCAAGATCTGTGTAATGGAAAGCTCCTGGGTTGGGGACAGAACAGACCGGGCGATGAAAACCTGCGGTTATGACCGGGTCTGCCAAAAATACTCAGTCCCCTTCTATGATCTCAAGAAGGAGAAAACACGTACTGTGCAGACAGCTCTCAGGCCCATGGAAATCACATGCCGTGCGCTGGACACAGATTTTCTGATTGATCTGCCGGTTCTGAAAGGACACTGTCAGGCCCTGATGACCTGCGCCCTTAAGAATCTGAAAGGCTGTCTGCCCGATCGTGAAAAGCGGAAGTTTCACTCAGACGGGCTCATCAAGCCTATTGCAGCCCTGGCAGCTTTCCTTAAGCCTAGTCTTGTCATTGTTGACAGCATCTGCGGGGATTTGAACTTTGAGGAAGGTGGAAATCCCATTCAGACCAACCGCATGTTCCTCGGTACTGATCCTGTTCAAATCGATGCTTACGGATGCAAGCTCATGGGCCTGAAGCAGGAGGATGTTCCGTATATTAAGCAAGCAGAAAAATGGGGTGCCGGATCTGCAGAAATTGGAGACATCATAGCGCTGAATACTCCTCAGGAAGGAACAACGTATCCAAGGGCATCCGGAATCGTAAAGCAACTGACCAGAAATGTTACATCTGACAGTGCCTGTTCGGCATGCTATGCCGCTCTTGTGAGAGGCCTATATGTTGCAAAAGAAGCACGGCTCAAGATTGACCAGAAGATCTCAATCGGTCAGGGTTTTCGTGGAAAAACTATTGAAGGGATCGGAGTCGGCAACTGTTGCATTGGTGCAAATCACTGTGTTAAGGGATGCCCTCCCACTGCTGCTGACGTAGAAAAGATGCTTTTAAATTGTACTTGAGGCTCAATCCTCCTGTTGAAAATCAAATATAGCTTGCGCATGATAGAAGAAGCCAAAACTTCCCTGTAGAGATGTTTTGGCTTCTTCTATGTGACTGATTGCTAAATGGAAGTATCCGTGTACCTGTTTAACTATCCTCTCTATAGCTCTTCGGATAAAAACTTCTCTGTTGCTTCCATGATTCTTACAAGTTGCGTCAGGTCCTTCATCGGTTCATTTGTTTCCAGCGAGTGATTTCCGCCTGAAATAAGATAGCATGGCAGGTTCTTCTCCTTACAAAGCTCCGGAATCCTGCTGTCTTTTCCCCCTACCCAGGGATCATTGTCTCCGGTGAAAACAATTGCGTCATGAATTTGGAATAAAAAAGTCTGCTCAAGTGGAGTGTAGAGGAGAAAACGTACTTTGGCTGCCTTATCCAGTTTTCCCGCTGCGGCAGCAGCAACGGCCGTTCCAATGCTTTTCCCGACAAACAGGACTTCTTCATAGTCTTCTGTTTTGATTTCCGCAAGAGCATCTTCGGTTTGCTGCAGCGCGAGCTGATAGCTCTTCTCCATCTTTTTTTGGTCTCCCCTGACCTTTTTGGGAAGCCCGGAATATCTGATTGTCAGGATTTCATATCCATGTGCCTCAGCAATCCGTCTGCTGTGATAGAGCAGAGGCTTATCTTCTGTATATCCGATCCCCGGGCAAATGACAGCCAGCTTTTTCATTTGCATACACCGTCTTTCTTAAAACCAGTATTCTTTCATCGCCAGGAGCAACACTTCATCCAATTCATAGTCATAGCTCTCCGGTATGACTGAATCAACATTACAGAAAGGGCAGCGGGCGGTTTCCTCATTAATCCAGTCTGTAATTTTATCCGGAGTAAACATTTTGATGCAGAAGAAGCAGCCGCATTCCCTTGAGTCCAGAAGGGCTCCCCTGTTGTTCATGCTCCTGGCATGCAGCATTTTCTGGTATTCGTATGTAAACATGGGGGATCCTCCCTGCTATGTATCAATCATCGATTGTAATGATGTTTACTCTCCCGCTGTATGCAGTGCAGGCATCCAGCGCTATGATGCCTGGAGCATAATATGGGCTAAAATCGGCATCCGGGCCAAATTCTGTTCCCTTCCCCTCATATTTGGAATGGCCATAAGAAGTATGCCAGTGTCCGCAGACGATCGTCTTTTCTTCCATGCAGGTTCTGACCGCGTCCATGCCGTTATACCATCTGGCCTGATGCCACTCGCCTACACTGGCTTCTCTCCATTCGCTGTAATAGCTGTATCCTTTTCTGCTGTGAATGCAGGGAATCCAGCCATGCACGAAAACATAATGATCCGTCTCATAGCAGTCAAGCATAGAGGGAATAATCGTTTCATAATATGGAGTCTCTCTCGCAGCATCTGCAAAATCAAAGTTTCTGATCCGCGCCATTGTCGGATCGAACTCTGTCAGCTGCAGTGCTGTCTGGTAGGTTCCATTGCTCACATGATGGCTGTAAGGCAGTCCCTCGTCCGCCGCAATCAGCTCTTCAAACAGATCTTCATGATTTCCCCGGATCAGAATGAGGTCTTTTATGTTGTTCAGGATAAAAGCCTGCAGTCTCTTCGCCTCTGTACCTCTGTCGAACAAATCTCCCAGAATAATCAGTTTATGCGGCTCGGGATCCTCATAATATCCGCTTTCGCGAAGGGCCGCCTGGAATTCCATGTAGAAGCCGTGTATATCTGCGGTTACATAATATCTCATGAACGCCCGTCTTTCTCCCCAGAAAGCAAACCAACTCGCCATATTGGTTCGTTTATGTGTCATCTCAGTATATCAGATATCGTTCTTTCAGACAAGAATGAAGCAAGGACATCTTTCCCATTTGTCCTTGCTTCATCAGTTTTATCCCGTCCGCTTAGAAAACAGTGCCGTCCGAGGCAATGATCGTCAGAATCCCCCTCCTGAGAATAAACTCATTCCTCGCCTCATCATAGTAGCACTTGTACAGATGTGTCGGCTCACGGTCCATGCATCTTGTCAGTTCTCCAATCACCTGAAACCCGATCCTTTCGGCTTGTGCTCTGATTCCCATATCCATTCCTCCTCATCCCTTTGACAGTACTTTTTCGGTTCCTTTGAACTTGTTTACATAATAGCACTCAACGTGTCCCAAAAATTTCCCTCGATGAGGTCGGGTAGAAATTATTAAGCAGTGGGTTTTTCGTTCAGAAGCCGCTTCATGAAATCAAATAGCGGTTTAGCGCATCATTCCTCGCCAAACCGCTATTGGTAATTCACCCGCTGAGACTCAGGTTAAAGCATTTCCAAGTCTCCCCTGTCATTCATCAGAAACATTTTCATTGTTCCCGCTTTAATCTTCAGAATATAATCGTCAACGGTGAAGATCTCCGTATCCGAGCACATGCCTGCAATCTCCGGTCTAAAGCCTTTCTCCCGGAGTTTGTTGAAAACATTTCCTGCCCAATGATTGTCTGATCCGCAGGTAGTAAAAAGGCCATAGTGTCTGGCATACAGAACAGCCGGCTCATTTGACTCCCATGCCTGCCCGGAGTTGTAGATTTCTGCTCCGTGAACACTTCTTGGAAACAGCCGGATATGATCAATATAGTTTGCTTCTCTATAGGGATGCGCCTGAATCACAAGCGCTCCTGCTTCCTTTAGATATAGGAGTTCAATGCTCTTTTTCATGTCCATGATTTCCGGGTGCGCCTTATACCAGGCCTTCTCCAGACCGTAAATTAGAAAATCCGTGCCTTTATATGACAGCTCGACCCCCGGAAATACTTTTATACCGACTTCTTTACCGAGTTCTTCTGCTTTTTCATAGTCTGAAAAATAATAGTCTATCTGATCAGGATACTGGAGCTCTCTCGCCTCCGGATTAATATTTCCGTCCAAAAAGTGGTTCGTAATAAAGATCCCGTCGTATCCCATTTTCTTGTAGAAGAAAACAGTTTCTTCCGCAGATGCCTTTCCGCATTTACTGACGGGTGCAGTATGGCAATGTGTTTCATATAAATACATTCGTTCATTCTCCGAGAATCTTTGTTTTACCGGATACGGCAGTTTACCTGCCAAGAAGAAATACCGCAAAAGAAATAACCGTTATGACCGCCGTAAAGACTGACATCCACACTACAGTAGCCTTTGATGATTGATTTTTCACTCTGAAGAAAGGGTACGGCCCGTCAAAAAGGTCCCGGGAATTCATATAAAGCATGATGAGCCCATAGATGAGAGTAAGAATCGCGGGCGTGACATACTCCCCGGACTGAAGTCCGAGGCTTCTTAAGAAGCGACGGAATCCGGGAATTGTGCGATCAACGACAAATGCGTTGCAAGCAACGTCTTACAATGTCTCCTGCAATGGACGATGCCCCGCCCATGTTGAGTTCAATTAGATTACTACTTTGCCAAACTTTGACAACATACCTTGGTTCAGAATATTAACTGCAGCATTAATATCCCTGTCAAGGTGTGTATGGCAGGAAGGGCAATCCCAAGTACGATCTTTAAGCGATAGATTATCATTGATTGTCCCACAGCAGTGACAGGCTTTGGAGGATGGGAGCCATCTGTCGATCTTAATGATCTCACAGCCATTCAAAAGAGCTTCATACTCTAGAATATGCACAAACTCAGCAAAGCCCAAATCGGAAATCTTGCGTCCCCACAGCCGTTTCATTGCATCGAGGTTTAGATCTTCCAGACAGATGGCTGAGTATGTGATTGTGAGCGAACGCGCCAGCTTATAGAACCAGTCTCTCCGTTGATTCGAAATATTCTCG
>Ga0256404_1010432_pt1 | contig 12835 bp, 10 predicted proteins | sample RumenRJG_01DNA_FD_185990 | JGI IMG/M metagenome (GOLD analysis project Ga0256404, IMG submission 185990) | Bovine rumen microbial communities from Lethbridge, Alberta, Canada - RJG_01 | ecosystem: Host-associated > Mammals > Digestive system > Stomach > Rumen | place: Canada: Alberta | collected...
AAGACAAACAAAAAAGCGCAATCAGGCAGCAGGAAAGAATTCCTGCCCCAAACTGTGCTCTCTGTTCTCTGCACACCTGTGAAATTTGGTCTCCTTTTCCATGGAGATCCGGAAATAAATTAGCATAGTCACCAAAAGAATTCAAGCGTTCTTTTCTGGAAGCTGTCATCCTGCCAAGGATTCCTGCCAAGGATTCTGCCTCACGCCTGCCCGCCGTGTTCTACCCATGCCATACGCCGTTCTGCGTGTTTTGCGCGGTGCACCTGTCCCCACATTCCTAAAGCTTTTGTAACCTTTCCCCCTGTGCCCTTGCACCGGGTCTTTCCCGGGACGTATCGTAACCCTGTTTACGGAGGGTAACGTCGCGGATGCGGAGGGAGAGCACATGGTTCCCTCCTGTATCCGCTTTTTGTCGCCACGCTGCCTGTTTAGCAGAAAGGACTGCACATGAGCACAATCATCGGCATTGATCCTGGCACCACAAACAGCTGCGCCGCTGTCGTGGAGAACGGAGACCCCGTCATCATCCCCTCCGGCGCAAGGGGGGAAGAACCACGCCCTCTGTGGTTGCCTTCACGAAGCAGGGAGAACAGCTCGTGGGAGACATCGCCCGCAGGCAGGCCGCGGTGAATGCGGATAGGACCATCTTCTCCGTCAAGCGCCACATGGGGACCGACTGGTCGGTCCGGATCGACGGGGAATCTTACAAGGCGCCTCAAATCTCTGCCATGATCCTCTCCCAGATCCGAAAGGATGCCGAGAAGTTTCTCGGGACCAGCATCACCCAGGCCGTGATCACGGTTCCCGCCTACTTCAACGATGCCCAGCGGCAGGCGACAAAGGACGCTGGCACCATTGCTGGACGACATGCAGAATGCGAAGGGCATCCTCGAGAGTGCCCTGACGCAGTACATCAAATAGAGACAAACCGGAAAAAGAAATGGCTGCCGCGATTGCGGCAGCCATTGTTTTTGATCTCCACCAGCTCACTGTGCAAACTGATCCTCGAAGTTCTCCCGGTCTCTCAGGATCCAGGGAGAGAGCTTCTTGTAGAATTTCTCGACCCGCGCCCAGTAGGTGTCCGGATCCTCGATGACAGCGCCGATGTGTCCTGCCCCGCCAATCCAGAGGAATTCCTTCTTGCAGCCTGCTGCCTCAAAGAGCCTCGGCATCATGCTCGGCGGCACCACCTCGTCGTCCTCGCCGTGGATGAACAGCGTCGGGGTGACAGAGTCCTCCACCGCGCGCACCGGAGATGCCTGGAAGAAGTCAAACTTTGCCCGCAGTCTGCAGACGATGCGCAGGAAGAACATCATTAAGCCAGTCGGGATGAGGTGCTTTTTCTGATTGTACTGGAACCGGAGCTCATCCTGGGCACTGGTATAGGCGGAGTCCGAGACAACGGCCTTCACCTGAGAGGGGAGCCTTTTCCCCGTTACCTGCAGGATCGCTGCGGCACCCATGGAGACGCCGTGCATCACGATCTCCGCATCCCGGTCCTGCTGCACGATCCAGCGGATCCAGCGCTGCAGATCCCCGCTGTCCGGAAGGCCCATGCCGACGACATTGCCCTCGCTGGCGCCATGCCCGCGAAGGTCCGGGAGCAGAACATGCATCCCGTAGGCCTCGTAGTACTGCCGTGCAAACAGGCCAACACCCTCTGCGCTGTCCCCGTATCCGTGCACGCAGATTGCGTACCGGTGGCACTCCTCATTTTCCTGGGGGATGAAGTTGGCATGCAGCTGCAGTCCATCCTCAGAGGTGAGGAAGATGTCCTCACGCTTCGGATGATTGTTCATCCACTCCCTGCCCTGTGTCCACTCCCGCTCTGCAGGGGTGTCATCCAGGCTGGAATCGTGCTTTCTGGGTGTGAACGCCAGACGGTAGTAGAAATTTGCCGCTCCAAAGCACGCGCCGACGGCAGCCCATGCCGCCAGATCCAACAGGAACTCCGCATTCTTCTTCGCTGATGACATCTGAAAAACCTCCATTACTCCGCAGCCGGCTCTCCCAGCTGAAGGCTGACGCTGATCTCAAAGCGGGATCCGCTCCCGTAGCTGCTTCTCACCTGGATGCTGCCTCCCATGGAGCTGATCACCTTTCTGGCAATCGAGAGTTCCCCGGAGGGATCATCAAACAGCACCGGCAGCTTTTCATCCGGGATGCCGCTGCCTGTGTCCTGAATCGTGAAGTGGAAATAGCAGGAATCCCGCACCGGCGCATCCGCCACTGCAGTCAGGATGATTTTACCCCCACTCGCCGTATTATGCACGGCATTCTCCAGAATTCCAAGAAAAGCAAGCTGCAGCCCCGGCTTGCTGCCGACAACCCGATCCGGTACCGTTCCATTGGTCTCGCAGGAGAAGATGATTCCCTTCTCCCGGCACTGAGGCCGGATCACCTTGCGGACCGTGGAGAGACACTCGGACAGAAGGAAGGGCGCGGTCACAATGCTGCGCTCTGCGGGGTCGATCTTTGCGATCTCCTCCAGATCTGTCAGCATGCCAGGCACAGCACCCGCAAGGTCCTGGATTCTCCCGTCGATCTTCTGGAGGCGCTCCGCCGTCTCGTTCTTTTTGGCCTCCGCCGCAAGACTCTGAATCGCATTCATCTGTCCGGAGACGAGGTGCCGCACGCGGTCGACGGTCTTGCCCTTCTCCTTCTCGCGGACTTTGCTGTCCGTGTCCTGCTTGACAAGGCCCAGCTCCTTCTGGCGGATTTCCTCCTGCAGGCGGCCGATCTGGGTCAGATACCCCTGACGGTTGCCCTCCTGCTCCGCACGGATATCCTCGATCTGCTTTTTACAGCTCTCCTCTGCTTCTTCCTTTTCCTTCCGGAGTGCAGCAAGCTTATCCTCGCAGTCCTGCCGGACTGCATCGGTCTTCACATCACACTCCGCTGTCAGGTGCTGGCGGAGGGCTTCCTGCTCCCTTGCGGCAGCGGTCTTCTGGGCGGCGAGCTCCTGCTTCTGGGCAGCCGTCTGCTCCTCAAGGTCATGGATCCTCTGCTCCAGTGCCTGCTCCTTCTCCTCTTTCTCACTCCGAAGGGCCTCCAGGGTGCTCTCTGCCTCCTTCGCCTCTTCCTGTGCTTTGGCGAGGGCTTCCTCTGCCGTTCGCTTTTCCTCCTTCAGCGCTGCCCGCTCCGCGTCCGCCTCCTGCAGGGCCTTCTCCCTTGCGGCATCCGCTGCGGCCTGCAGCTTTTCCTCCGCCTCTTTGTGGGCAAGGGAGACCGCATCCTGGGCCTGCCGGAGCAGGCGTCCGGTCTCCTCGATCTTCTTCTTTGCCGCCTCCGTCTGCTTTTTCGCCTCTTCCCGCTCCCGGACAGCATCAGCGTCAAGGCTGCGCAGGCGGTTCTGGATCTCCTCCTCCCGGATGGTCTTCAGATCTGCCTCAATCTTCTGGTGCTGCCGCGAGATGTCCTCCAGGAGGGCTGTCATGTCAGAGAACATAAGGTACAGGATGACCCGGTTTCCCTTCTCCTCCCGGCAGGCACACCTTGCCGTGACCTCAATGGGGATCTTCTTTCCCTCCTTTGTCACCGCAGTGATCCGAAGGGTTCCGGGATCCTTCCCCTCCTCCTTCATGAGCCCGCTGCAGAACTCCCGCAACAGCCGCTGGTCGCCCGCCTCAAACATGAAGAACGGATTGATGTCCGACCTGTCGTAGAACTCGTTCTGGTCGTATCCCACGGTCCCCGCAAGGCAGGTGTTGGCATACAGCTCCCGGAGCGTAGATGCATTGGTCCCGTTCCCCGCCAGCACCATCAGCCCCATCGGGACGTTCTCAATGAACTCCCGGATCTGGTCCGCCTCGGAGGGCTCGTACCTTCTCGACATGCCGACATAGATCAGCCGGTAATCCGCCCCCTGCCTGCAGATCGAGAGAGAGCAGCGCAGGTTGACCGTGTCCTGCTCCCGCCGGGGGATCAGGTTGACATCATAGACCACCGTGTTCGTCTCTCCCGGCACCAGGGCGGACTTGATTGAGGCGATGTCCACGCTGCAGGGATCCGGATGGCGCCCGACAAGGCTCTCTGTAAAGTCCTGAATCTCCTTCCGGGTCTTTAAGTGGAATATTTCGTCCGGTGTCACCCAGACGATGTCATCTGCCAGAGCCGCTGCGGCGGTCTGTGCATTCCGGTCCTGATAGAGACTGTAAATGAAATTTTTACCAAAATCGATAGGGGTCATAAGAAGATTTTTCATCCCTTTCCCGGGGAAACCGCTCCCCGCGGGCTTTTCCGATTTTCCGCTCTTTCGTGGAAACTCCACGGGCGCTGGTGTTATACTCAGGAAAACAAAGCACCCCGAAAGGAGGCTCACCTATGAGTGACACGATCAACATCAATCCGGATGCCCCGTCCGATGACGAGGGCAGCGATCTCATCTCGCTGAAAGATGAGAATGGCAGGGAGCAGCAGTTTGAGCTTCTGGATCTGATCGACTATTCCGGCACGCAGTATGCCGTTCTCGCGCCCGTCGAGGGAGAGGAAAACGACGATCAGGTCCTGATCTTTGAGGTTGAGGACGCGGACAAGGAGACCAACGTCCTGACACCGGTAGACGACCAGAGTCTTGCCGATGCGATCTTTGAGCTGTTCCGCAACCGGAACGCGGACCGCTTCGAGTTCGACTGACCTTACAGCCAGATATCATCTGCACGAAAACAGAAAGGCATCCTGCGGCGAAAGAGAGAGCAGGATGCCTTCTTCTGTTCTCTCAAAGTTGAGGGGTTCTCCCAGAAGGTCCACTTCTGCGTCCGGCTCCCGGACTCCCAGGATGGAGAGGGGATCTCCTCCGAGGAGATCAGGGCAACAAACGTGTGCGCCGCGTCCTGCCTTGCAATCGCAAGAGTCTTCCCCTTCGCATACAAAACTGCATCCCTCCCTCGGAGAAGGCGGCATGTTCTCTCCGGATTTCAATCAGGCGGTGATAGAGGGCGTACTCCTTCGTGTGTTCGATATCCCTGCGCCACGGCATGGGTTCACATGAGAAGGCGGATCTTTCCGGTTCCGGTCCGAACCGTGATATCGGAAGATCTGCCCTCCACCTCTCCATCCGTGTGCACCCAGAGCGGCCGGTCCGCCCGCAGGCGGATTTCCCTTCCCCGCTCCATCCAGAACACATCTTTAAGCTTCACATGGGCACCGCTGTATGCCATCGGAAACGCGCGGAAGAACACCATCTTGCTGTGCAGCGGGTTGGAGATACACACATCGAGCAGCCCGTCATTTTCATCTGCATCCGGGCAAAAGCGAAAGCCCCCGCCCTCGTACTGGGTGTTCATGCAGACCGCAAAGAGCCCCCGGTGATAGCGGGCGGTCCTGCCGTCTGTGCAGATCTCCAGGTCCGCGAGCTTTGTGGAGAAGATGAGCCGGATCGCAACAAAGATGTAGATCAGCTTTCCGATGTGCAGGCGGTTCAGCACCGGCTTGAAGTGGGACACCTCCACGCCCTGGCAGATGGCAGCATCGTAGCCGATCCCGCAGCTGACGGCAAAGCGGCGCACATCCCCGTCCTTCCTGCCCTTACCAACGGGCTGCAGGTCGGAGATGTTGTGGTAGACGACCTCTCCGAGGTCCAGGGTGCGTTTTTCCTCTCCCCTCAGGATCCCGGAGAGCACCTCCTCCGGCTTGTCTGAGAGGCCAAGGGACCTGGCAAGGTCATTGCCGGAGCCCGCAGGAACGAGCCCAAGCCGCACGCGGGAGAAGTCGTCCACCGCATTGATTGCCTGGTTGAAAGTGCCATCCCCGCCCACAATGACGAGGTTGACCTTCTCCTCTCCTGCGGTCTTATGCAGCACCTCCCTGCAGACGGCCTCGATGTTCTTCTCCCTTGTCGACTGGTGCACGTAGATCTGCGCACCGCTGGCATCGAGCATCGGCTGTAAGACCGCGAACTGCTTTCCGGTTCTTCCGGATGCCCCTGCCGGATTCACCACGAAATGAAATACCATGATTTCCTATCTGCGAACGGAAAACCGGCTGCGGTTTTCAGCCATCGATCTTTCTGACTTCCCTGTCGTACGTGAAGATGCCGTTCACCTCATCCTCCACATCCGTCCATTGGGTGTAGACACTGCCGCAAAGGCCCTTCGGGATCAGTGCTGTCATCTCGCTGTTCTTCTCCCGGTAGGTCCGGTTCAGCGCCTCTCTGCTCTCGCACACCCCGTACCCGTAGGCTTTCTTTCCATAGCTGTGCTCCGGCACGTAGCAGACCGCCCCGCCAAATTCCGAGAGCACATTTGCCCGCTCCTTTTCCGGATGAACAAAGAGCGGGAAGAAGTAATTGTGCATGCTCACAAAGTCGCCGCCCCGCTGGTCGTACCAGCCGCTCGCCTCGTCCACAAGGCGCGTGGGATCCAGCTTCTTTGCAAGCTTTCCCATCTCATTGGTGTCAAACTGTCCCCAGCCCTCATTGAAGAGCACCCAGGTACAGATGGAGGGATGATTGCGAAGAAGCCGGATGGTCTGCTCCATCTCCCTTTTGTACTCCTGCCTTCCCTCCGGATTTTCCCTTGCGAGCAACAGGTGTGCCCGGTCTGTGGAGGGAAATCCCAGAAGCGCCACCGGCGTTGCCAGGTAGGTGACGATCCAGTGCAGGTATTTTCCGCCGCCGTTTACCATGTCCTGCCAGACGATCAGCCCCAGGCGGTCGCAGTGGTAGTACCAGCGCTCCGGCTCGATCTTCAGGTGCTTGCGGACCATGTTGAAGCCGGTCTTTTTCATCTCACGGATGTCGAAGATCATGGCCTCGTCGGAGGGCGCCGTCAGGATGCCGTCCGGCCAGTAGCCCTGGTCCAGGACGCCCTTCTGAAAAAGCACCTCGTGGTTCAGGCAAAGGCGCGGAATCTCCTTCCCGTCCTCAATTCTCTTCTCAACTGTGAAGCTTCGAAGGGCAAAGTAGGAGCGGACCTGATCCTCCCCCATGCGCACATCGAAGTAGTAGAGATAGGGCGCATCCGGTGTCCAGGCCTTCTTCTCCGGAATCGGGATCCGGACCGGACGGTTCACCGGCACCGTGACGCTGGTCAGCGTCATGCCGGGAGAGCTCTCCCTGTCATAGATGGCAGGCACATAGACCGTCACAAAGGCCTTCCCGTTCTTCTCATCATTTGTCCTCACCACGAGGTGCAGCGCAGAGGCATCCAGATCCGGCCGGATGTCCAGTTTTGTGATATAGCTCTCCGGAACCTCCTCGAGCCAGACGCTCTGCCAGATGCCGCTCGTTGCGGTGTAAAACATCCTGCCCCTGTCCAGCTTCTGCTTGCCCCTCGCGTGATAGGAGGTATCACTGGCATCGGTGACGCGGACAGCGATTTCATTTCTGCCGCGGTGCACATATGGTGTGATCTCACAGGAAAAGGGAAGATATCCGCCCGTGTGGGAGGCAACGGGATGTCCGTTGACAAGGACATCCGCCGTCTGATCCACTGCTCCGAAGTGGAGGAAAATCCTGCCCCGGATCTCTCCCAGCTGAAAAGTTCTGTCGTACCAGAGCACCTCATCCGGCTGGAGCTGTCTTCCCACGCCGGAGAGTGCGCTCTCCGGGGAGAACGGCACCAGAATGATGCCGTCAAAGCTTCCGGGGATGCGGCGGAGCTTCTTCGCCTTTCCCATGGCATAGGACCACTCTCCGTTCAGGGAGAGATATCCGCTGCGCACCATCTGCGGCCGCGGATACTCCTGCAGGACGTTCTTTCTGTCAAGGGCTCTGCCCCATTTCGTATAAAGCTGATGCACGGCTTCGCTCCTTCTTCCCGTCAGTTGCCGGATGCTCCGGCCTTCCTGTCTGTCTTCTCAGAAGGCGTTTCCTCCCTCGGGGGAATCCTGCAGTAGAGCTTTGCCAGTGCATGGATGCTGTTCGCCAGGGCATCGGAGAGGACATTCGGGAGGAGTCTCCACTGCCAGTTGGATCCCTGCGTGCCCGGCGTGTTGATCCTGGCCTCCTTCCCCAGAACCAGGTAGTCCTGGAGCGGCACAATACAGAGGTCCGCAACGGAGCGGTACGCCTCGCGGATGAAGTCCCAGACAAAGGCTCCGTAGTCGGTGTTCTCCGAGTGGATGTACCGCCTTGCGAGGTCCCTGTCGTGGTCACTGCACTCCTCGATCCACTCCCGTGTCGTCTTGTTGTCGTGAGTTCCCGTGTAGACCACACAGTTGCGGATGTGGTTGTGGGTCATGTAGTAGCTGTACTCCGTCCAGTCAAACGCGTACTGCAGCACCTTCATGCCCGGAAAGCCGGTCTGGGCAAGGAGCTTCTCCGTGCTGGGTGTGATGGTTCCCAGGTCCTCCGCGATGATTCTGACATCCCCGAGCTGCTTCTTCACCTCCCGGAAAAAGGCAATGCCCGGTCCCTTCTTCCGCTCTCCGTTCTCCGCGGTCTTCTCCTCTGCGGGGACTGCGTAGTAGCTGTCAAAGCCGTTGAAGTGGTCAATGCGGATCACGTCCATCAGCTCATAGTTGCGCTGGAGTCTCCTGATCCACCATGCGTACTTGTCCTGCTTCATGCCGGCCCAGTTGTAAACCGGGTTCCCCCAGAGCTGGCCGGTGGGAGAGAAGGCATCCGGCGGACAGCCGGCGACACTCACCGGCTGATGGTTCTCATCAAAGTCAAAGCACTCCGGATGCGCCCAGGCATCGGCACTGTCCAGTGCGATATAGTAGGGCATGTCGCCCACGATTTCCACGCCCTTTTTCTTTGCATAGGCATGGAGCCTGTCCCACTGCTTCTGGAACTCATACTGGCAGAACAGGAACAGGTCGAGCTCCTCTGCGTGCTGGGTCTCCATCAGGCGCAGCACCTCTCTGTCGTGCTCGAGATAGGCCGGCTCCCACTCGGTCCAGCTCTTCTGGCCGCTCACCTTTTTCAGCATCATAAACATGGCATAGTCGTCCAGCCAGTACTTCTGCTTCCTGATAAAATCCCGGTATGGCGCCTGCTCCTCCGGGTTCTTCTCTGCAAAAAATCGCTTTGCGGCAATGGCAAGGAGCTTCATCCGGTTCTCATAGAGGGCGCCGTAGTCCACCTTCCCAGGATCTCCTCCAAAGGAGAACGCGTTGGTCTCGTCCCAGGTCAGCAGCCCCTCCTCAATCAGGGTGACGGGATCAATGAAGTAGGGATTGCCCGCAAAGGCAGACGTGGACTGGTAGGGGCTGTCTCCAAAGCCCGTGGGCCCCAGGGGCAGGATCTGCCATACGCTCTGTCCTGCCTTCTCGAGGAAGTCCACAAAGTCATAGGCCTCCTTCGAAAAGCACCCGATGCCGAAGCGGGACGGGAGTGAAGAGATCGGAAACAAAATGCCGGCTTTTCTCATGTATGATGACCTCCGAAGAAAACAAGTTGACTCCTGTCTATGATACCACAGGAACGTGTCTGAGGCGGTCTGCGTTTTCGCGCTGCGATCAGGTTTCCGGGGCGCAGCCAGGCACCATACGGTCCCAAAAATCCTTTCTGGAGCACCCCGGCAGCTTCCGCAGGCTGCAGCCCCTCATGTCCCTTCCGCATCCGGCAGCCGGATTCCGGGAGCACCTCTTTCCTTCTTCGTGCTCTGCAGGATCCTGCGCAGCACCTTCTGCTCAAACGGGTCCTCCCCGGCATCTTTCTTCATGCGCAGCAGCGCCCTTCCCTCTCTGGAGAGATCCGTGAATGCCTTCCGGTAGAGCTCCTGATTGCGGCAGACGAATCCCTTGCAGGATGCAAGCGCAATGAGGTACACCCAGTCCGCATCCGTCCGTTCCCTCGTGCGAATGGCATCAAAGGCAGCCTGTGCCTGCCGGTCGGTAACGGCCTGTCCTCCTGCAAGCATCCGGAGTGCCTCTTCCGGGTCCTCCCTGGAGGGAGAAAGTAACAGCCGCAGTCCCTCCCCCGGCTTTAACAGGTAGTAGTCCGCATAGTATCCGCTCTGGAACTTTCTCGTGATAAACCCGGCCCTGCAGAGGGCTTCCACCGTGCGGGCGATTTCCTCCCCGGGCAGCAGTCGGTATCTTCCCGCCCCGGCGCTCTTCCGCACCCCCGACTCCAGGTACACCTTCGTGCCCCGAAGGCTCTGAATCAGGGCCCGCTCCGTGATGCGCTCCTCGTTCACAAGAAGGCAGGCTGCGATGTCCTCCACAAGAAAGTTCCCTGCAAACGGCGCTGCCGCCTCGCGGAAGCGCTCCTGCAGGGTGCGCTCCTTTTCCTCTGCCTTTTTCCGGATGGCAAGGAGCTGCTCCCGGCAGGCCTTCTTCCAGCTGCCAACAGACGAGGAGAAGGGTTCACACGCCCAGGAAATGCGGAACCGGTGTCCCAGACACTCCACACGAAGGTCCGTGTTCCCAAGAAGGACGCCGGCGCCCTCTGCCCACGGCACCTGGATCTCCTCCTCCCCGGCAAGGTCTGAAAAGTACCTGCTGCACGCCTGATACCGCTTCCCGGAGGTGAGCCTTCGAAGGTTCCGGAGCGTCTCACTCGGCTTCTCCGAAAGGAGAACGCCGTCCTGTACTGCACAGCTCTGCGCCTGCGTCTCAACAAGGTAGGTCCGATCCCTCAGCGTATAGCTGCACTTTGTCCATCCGGTGTACCGGACGCCATTGAGGACAGGATCTGCAAGGCTCCGAAACTCCTCCTGCAGTGCACCTGCGGGCTCTGCTCCCACAGGAATGCCGCTCTTTCCTGTCCAGACAAAGGCTGCGGAGAGGAGTTCCTCCCGAAGTGCTCTTCTGCAGCGCTCCCGCTCCTTCTCGGTAAGCACCATGCCCTGCCCGGCAGGGGCAGCTCCTGCCATGGCAAAGGGATCCTTCGAAAGGCAGAAGGTAAATCTCTCCCCCTGCAGATAGAGCGCTGCACTGCCATTCTCAAAGATAATCTGCACTCCCAGCTCCCTGGACAGGGCTTCGAATGCCTCCCGCCTCTCCCTGCTCAGCCAGTTTGCGCGGGCTTCCTGTGACAGGATGCAGTCCCTGAGGTACCGGAATTCTTCTTCCGGGAGTTCCCGCTTCCTAATCACGGCAAGAACCGTGCCATCCTTCCCCAGGAGCTTGACGTTTTCCTGGCTGCTCAGTCCCAGCAGAATCTCAGAGAGATTTCTTCCAGGAAGTGCGCTGCGCATCTTTTCGAGGAGCTTTGGCAGCCCCGCACAGTCATTACTCTGAATCGAAATTGTGCCCCTCATCTTCTCTCCTTTCCGAGACCATCCGCAAGAAAGCCGATGAGCTGCCGCGAGTTGACAACCTCCCGCATCGGCAGGATCTGCATGCACGCCTTTGCCGCAGAATCCCCCTGCCCCCACATGGCCTCTTCCTCCGTATTCAGCCAGTACGCATACCGGACCCTCCTGCAGATGTTCTTCAGATCCTCCGAAAAGGAGGGATTGCGGTTGTTCCGCGCATCTCCTGCAAAAATGACGATCGTATCCTTCCGGAAGATCTGCCGGTGCTCTGTCCAGAGGCTGTGCAGCGGCCGCGAATAGTCGGAGTACACGCCCCTTCTCGGGATCATCGACAGGACCTTCGGCAGCGCCTTCTCAATCTCCCCTGCGCCAAGCACCGGAGAAATATCGTAGAGGGAATTCACAAAGGCAAACGCCCGGCAGCCGTTCGGGAAGGCCTGCTGCAGATAGTAGAAAAAGGTCAGCATCATGGCCGAGGCGGACTGACAGGAACCGGACACGTCCAGAATCAGCACCAGATCCGCTCTCCCCGGTCTCTTCTTCCTGCGGATCAGGGAAAGCGGGACCCCGCCCGTCCGGCACGCCGCGCGGATCGTCTCCCGAAGGTCCAGTGCACCCTCCCGGAGCGTCTGCAGATTCCTGGTGAGCCTCGTCCGGAAGCGAAGGACATTGTCACGGATAAAGTCCGCGATCTGCCTCCTCTGGGAGGAGGAGAGGTCTTCAAACGCAAGATCCATGCCAGGCGGCAGAAGCCCCACTGTGCCCGGAAGGAGCACAACCGCACCGCCTCCCTCAAACACCTCCCGGTGCTGCTCCGATTCCTTTTTGATCTGGAGCCGGCTCATCAGCTGCTCCATCTCTCTGTCGATGTTCTTCTGCGTCTCCTCGTGGTCTCTCTTTTCCGCAAGGATTCTGTCCTCTAGTGCTCTCATCGCCTTTCTCTCCTCCGGCATCCTTTCTGTCACAAAACGGTCCAGCTGCTCTTTCCGCACCACATCGGCATCCTGGCGCTTCTGTGCAATCCGGTACAGGCCCTGCCAGTTTCGGAAGGCCTCCCGGTCTCCGAAAAGGAGCGCATCCTGCGCCCTGTCCCTGAGGATCGCCATGGCCTCCTCAGCCAGGTCCGCCCGCTCTCCGAAAAATACCCCGGTGAGCACCGGCTCTCTCTCAATGGTCTCCCGCATCTTTTCCAGAAGTCTGTGATCCGCCCGGGTGAGAAGATCCGGGTTCTGTGACCAGAATTCCTGCTCCAGCGCCTGCCTTTTCTTCTCAAAGCGCTGCCTCATCTCTTCCAGCTGCTCCTCCAGGCTCCCGCGTCTTGCCGCATAGCGCGACTCCTCCTCCCTTCTCTGCCGCCCCGCCTCCTCCAGATTTCTGCGATCCGCAGCGTTTCTGCGGATCTTCTCCCTACTCACTGCAAAGGTATGAAAGTGCTCCGGAAAGGCAAGATACTGCGCCGGGTTCTGTGAAAACACCGGACGGAGCACACCGCAGACCTCCTCCGGGTCTGTCACATCCGTATTCCCAAAAGAGAGGAGCTCCAGCCCGCGCTGCACCTGCGTGACATCTGCCGCATACCCCTTTTCCTGCAGATATGCCGCGAGTTCCGTCAGAATCTCCATCATCATGCTCCCACCTCCGGCATCTGCCGCAGAATTCCGGATGCGCGGATCTTCTTCGCATCCTCC
>Ga0256404_1010433_pt1 | contig 12835 bp, 6 predicted proteins | sample RumenRJG_01DNA_FD_185990 | JGI IMG/M metagenome (GOLD analysis project Ga0256404, IMG submission 185990) | Bovine rumen microbial communities from Lethbridge, Alberta, Canada - RJG_01 | ecosystem: Host-associated > Mammals > Digestive system > Stomach > Rumen | place: Canada: Alberta | collected...
CGTACTCCCTCGCGATGAAGCAGGCCTCCACATGCTCGGGGTTCATGAGGGAGGCGGTGGCACGATCGGCAGGCTCTATCTCGGCCCCGATGCGTTTGCAGAAGGTGTAGAACTGCTGCCCGGTAACTTTCCCCAGAGGACGCCCCACGCAATAGACCTTTTTGAAGTCCCTGAAGACGCAGTCTCCGAAGTCAGCAACAAAGCGCGGCATGGAAATTCTGGAGCGGAGGGCCGTAAGGACGCTCCTAGGGTAATGGTAGCCGTTGTGCACCCGTGCCTGGTTGTGATAAGAGGCGTGGGTCATCGGCTCCTTCTCACGCTCGAAGACAGTGACGTCATGCCCGCGCCCCGCGAGAAACCAGGAAATGTAGAGCCCGAAGACGCCGCCTCCGACGATTGCGATTCTCTTAGTCAATTCAGTTCAGTGCCACACAAAAACAACATTGAAACAAGCCATTTCTCAGATGATCACCAAAATAGTCAGCAGATCATATATGCAATTTCTGATAGGCTGACATTTAATTCAGGTTAAAATGGCCTGTCTGATTTTAGCATAGCCTCATAATACAGATTGCTTGCTTCAATTTAATCTCTTGAGTTTAGTCCAAGTCCTGTAATTTTAATCAGTAGTTCAAACGGTGGCAGCTCACAGAAACCTGACAGTTATCCACTTACACTGCCCAACCTGACATAGGAATATCAACCCAAAGCAGGCACAGACAAATTCTCCTTGCACTCAGTCTGAGAAATGAATGACATGAGGATATGCATACGGACGTGCATCCTTGTCTATTGCAACCCAAATCCACGATGTTCCAATCACATCAATGTGAGTTATAGCTGCTCTGTTTTCTCCTGTCTCTACATGCCCTGCATGATTGACAATTTCCAGCAGGCGATCAGAGTAGTCGAACAGAAGCGTATTGCCTTCATTCTTTATACCTCTTGTCCAGGTCTCATCTGTAAATGGCTTAACAGTATACTTAGTTGGATCACGAACACCTGTTTCCGTATCCTTATCAGCGACAATAAAAGCAAAGCCCGAACTTTCATAGTATTTGCTGGTAGAACTTATTTCCTTGTTCTGAAACAGTTCCCTTGCTAAACCAATGTCCCTATATGCGACAACGACGTCATCTTTGTGTATTCCCATAACGAATGCGCTGAGCATTTCGGTTGCCCTGGCAACTTCTGCAGAATACTCTCCGCTGTTGGCAATCGAAAAAGAAGTAGCAAGATTGTTTTTACCTGCAAATACGGCGAGACTTCTGTCATCAGAATCAGAAATAAGATAATGCTTTCCTTTTACTGCATCTGAAAGATTACGATCATCGATAATCGACTGAAATTTAAGTTTCTCAGACATAGCAGTGTTCTTCTGGATTACTGTCTGTCCAATATCAGCAAACTGCAGAAGTGAAATAATACTAAGGCAAATTGCAAAACCAACAGGCAAATTGGCAGTCACGGCATTCCCTCTATTTTTTTCGGGACATGCCTGTCGTCCTGCCGAAAAGGTATCGAATATTATGTACAGCGAAAAAATGACCAAAGAATAATAAGTAAAGTAGAAAATTCTTGAACTTGCCCTGAATATGCCGCATAAATTCAGTATTGCTTCAGGCAGATGAATATTTGCTATGACCTTGTCATTGAAAGTAACGACGTTGCTTATGGCAAAGGCTGTCATGCCTATGGCAACAGCAATGTACGTTGCAGCATCCAGCTGCTTTTGCCTGTTCCATTTAGGAGAATTTACAGCAATGCCCAGTACAGCAAGAAGTATCAGGAACAAATACCCAAGCCCAAGATAATTGAAACCGTCATAATTTCCAAGGATCTGGGGATGAACCTTTAAGAAGCTTGACCAGTCATAGTGACCAATGCTTGTAGGATTGACTACCGCATTGATGTTCATTGAAAAATGCCCATAACCCCATCTGGATGCAACTACACCAGAGCCTAATGCTCCAATCAAATAACCGCCTACCACAGGGAATATGATGCTACAGGCAAATCCACCAAAATTAAGTGCCAGGTTTGTTTTTCGGTATATGCTTGAAAGAATTGAAAGGAATGAGAAAACAAGCACAGTTGGCAAAAAGTAAGGATGAATACCAACAGCTAAAAAAGCCAGCAAGCCAAAAGCCACAGGAAATCGGCAACACTGGCGATCCCTGAATTTCAAATACGCATACATAGCGAAAAGTATCAGCCACTGAGAGCCAAGCGCTGTATGGCGCAGAGATCTTTCCATCAATATAGGAGAGAAGCTCAATAACACCATGCACATAAATATAATAAATGGGTTGGATGTTTTCCTGCGTATAAGAAGTCCGGCTGCCACTGCCTGAAGAATGTAGCAAAGCAGTCCATAAATTCCGAAATACTGGAATGTGCCGTTATAATTGAAAATTGACAGAATAAATTTAAAGAAAATTGCAATCCAGGGAATGCTGTCAGTAAAGGATATATAAGTTCCGCCACCAATGTTGTCTGCAAGTCCCAAGGGAAAATGCCATGCAGAATTACGGAACAAACACCAGCCCGCATAATGCTGAATGATGTCAGACTCGTCATACCCGCTCATTATCCACTTGTCATTCGCAACATTAAGCGGACCGAATCCATATATAATCCCAAACACTATGAACCCGACAGCAATGCCTTGCAGTATCAGCAGGATATTGCTGTTATGCGGAGCAATTCTGGTTATCATAACTTCACTTTCAGCATCAAATTTGGGAACCAAAAGAAGCAACACTCATTTCTGAAGCTTCATTTTCCTGACAAAATCATATTGGCTCGTCTGACATATTGGATTGAATCCCAAAGACAACGAGGTTTAAGGAGCTGTGCTGCCAGCGCCGATGCTTTGACAACAATAATCCTCCTCTATAAAACATCAGTCACCTTCCAGAATCCTGACAGAGTCAACAGCTCCTCCTAAACTTGAATCAAGGGAGAGCGCATTCAAACTTCCGCGGGACCAATAATAATCAGAGCTTATCCTGAACAGATACACTTTTTTACCTTTCCTGAGTTTGAACCTCTGTCTGTTTAACGGCGTAAACTTTCCATTTTCAGTATTGCCCAAAATCAGATAAGACGTATCATGCTGCTTCAAAAAGTCCCTGTCTGCGGACAGAACGACACGAAGGTATGCCGGCTTGTTTTCCTTCCCTGCATAATTCCATGAATAAAGGTTTCCCTGACGAGAAATTTTCGCCAGGTCGGTATGTGAAGCGGCATCTTTTGAGTCAAACTGTCCCCAGATATACGGAAGAAACTCAAGACTGTAGTCATGAGAAATTGAGATATGCTCAGCGTCCGGAAATGCCCCCACCGGCAGCAAGACGAAATTGTCATACCCCCAGTCAATCAGGCTGATCTTAAACTTATTGTCAGGAGCAACTGACGAAGGTTTGTCAAACTCGACACCATTTACACGGGATTTCAGTTTTTTATAAAACTCATCATAGCGGGAATTAAGCACCCATACTGATGTAAAGCTGTTGTATTTTATAAACGGACGATAATTGTTATAAATCCATTCAGCCACCAGATAATGCCTGATATTATTGTTTATTCCGTCAAGATGCAGAGACAAATACCGGCCGTTCTCGGTAGGCATAATAACAATTGGCACCTTGGTTATATCCGACTCAATTTCCCTGATGAACTCCCGTTGCGTCACCTCGCCTGAAAGCATTGCCGGTGACTGCACAATAAAAGCAGGATTTCTTCGCCCAGTCCACGCATATGTTGTGGTCTGGTTTGTAAAGTCCAGATAAGTCTCGTCGGGAGAGAGAAGCATATCAGCAACTTTTTTGAGTTGATTGGACAGGATCAGGTTATCAGAGCCAGACTCGTTGTAAGCAACACGGCTACTATGTCCGAAGACAAAACCGGTGTCTCTCTTTCTGGCATCAGGATTAACCTGATCTGACAGCCACCCGGCCTTGTTTACAATATTCTGCAGTGCAGAATTATCATAAAATGTCGTATTTTGATAAAAAACATAAAAAATCAGGACAAATGTCGTCTCACAAAGAATAAATGCCGATTTGTTTTTACTTACCAGCATTGATATCAGGAAAGGCATGGCTATCGGAATCGTCCAAAGCCATTTGGGGAAGTTCATATATCCTGAAAGATTATGCCTTACCAGAAGCCTTGGAATGTTTGCATAATAAGCAAAGATCAGGCAAAGGAGTACCGCAAAAAAAGCAGGACTGAACTTTCTCCTGCAGGCAATCGCGATAATGAAAAACAGCACGGATAAAGCAGGGAGAACAAAATAAACAAACGAATATGAGTTTTTCTCAGCGTCTCCGAAAAAGTTAATTCCCCAATGATCGTTGGACGAGGCTACAGCCAGATACTCATGGATCCTGGCTATCGGATTTATATCTTTAAAAAGACATGTGATTAGAAACAGCCCCAATACTGCCAGTCCGCCAAGAGCGAAAGATAAAATAACCTGATAGATTATCTTATTGCGGTAAATGATACTGACAAGAATCGATGACAGGATTACACCAGCCAAAAATGAATAGCCAATGTCCAGACGGTACGCTATGATGAAAAAAGTCAGAAGTACAGTCAGAACCAAATAACGTTTTCTCAATGTTCTGATATACATGAAAAAAGGCAGAAGGACAGACAGCCCGATGCCATATTCAGAGGTACACCTTAAGAGATAAGGCAGCAGAATTGCTGCAGAAACGGCAACAAGCCCGTTTGATATGCTTTTTATAAAACAGTACAGAATCACAACGAAGACCGCACTGTAAAGCCACAAATACCATGGCGCACACAAAGCTCCGCGGTAATCTGACGTCAAAGTGCCATAAATAACAGAGCTTATTATTTCAGATAGATTATGTCCTGGAAAATTTTCGAACAGAGGGATTTTGCCATAATTAAAAAAGTCGCTGATCGGCACAGCATAGTTGGCGCCTTCAAAAATATCCAAATCAGCGCCAATAACAAGCGGAGGCTGGTTCAGGATAAGGGAGACTCCTAATACAAAAATGAGCAGGACCCACTCTGCCGTTTTCCTGCTAACTACCTTCCTGACGCTGCCCAGCCATATAACCGACAGCCAGCAGACAAAATAAAACACAAAATGGAAGACTTTTTCTACATTAAAAAAACTGCCAGTCTTCAGTGCAAGGATATTTGAAAATTCAAGAAAGAGCGAAAAAAATACAACAGAAAGCGAGAAGATAAGAAAGAGGACTGTTATCTTGGAATAGAAAACTATGTCATCGAAAATCTTTAACTTCCTGTTGATCACAAAAAGAGCAAGCGAGGCAAACAAGGCAACGGCAAAAATACTGCTGAACCTTGCAGAATCCCTGGTATCAAAGTAGATGACAATACTCAGGGACAGAACAAGCGAAAGCAAAAGCATAGCCAACAACGTGCGGATATCCTGTACTCTGATCTTACCTGTCTGCCACAGGTAAAACGCCGGCATCATGAAAATCATGACTGTTTTCACAAAATACAGTGTGAGATCATAGCTGTACTGACTTGAGAACTGCCGGTAAACGCATACCAGAAGGAACGAATACCCTACAAAAAGCAACGTGTCAGAGAACCTGACAAGTCCCCTGATTCTGCTGTGCAGGTTATTCATCAGAGAAAGGACTATATTCTGATAGAGGCAGAATATCAAAAGACCGTATATGACAAGCGCAAAGTAAAAGTAATGGACTTTCTTTGAAACAGAGTAATTATTGATTACCCCCAGCCCCAGAATTCTTGGGAACTTGTCTACCGCATATGCTGAAGGATTGTCCGGGTTGATTATAGGGCCAAATCCTACCATGGCCAAAGTGGCAATGAGGACAGCCCAGGCAAAGACTCTTGCCTTTGATTTCCAGCTATGATTACTTGAAGTAATGCCTGTTCCTGCACCAGCATTTTTTCCATTTGATTTGGCAAACAGATAATTCAGGAGCAAAAGGACCAAAATAAGACAGCCGCAAAAAGATGTATCTGTGAAATGCCTGGGAAGAGCCCTGAACATCGGGGCAGCCAGCAGCACGGCGGCAAGGAAATCTGCGGCCAGAAACAGCCTATTGTTAATCCTGGCACACATACCCGGCTCTTTTGCAAATGACCTGAACATAGCTTTTATAACACCTGACTGACTTTTTATTTCTCAAACAAGGCGCAGACTGCTGCACATAAATGTCTAGTATTTACATCTTTGAATACCTGAGCGAAAATAGCCGACGGCAGACCGTCGCAGTATTAAATTTCAGAAACTTGTACATACAGAGTACAGCACCATTAGCGAGTTCTGGCCGCAGAATACGCCTACCCATCTCATAAGCACAAGTATTCATTCCATGTCATTACGCTCTTGTTACTTTTTCAATGACATACCTGGCTTTCCGCGAAAGATGCAGAATATACTCATTGAAAATCAGAGTGCGCCCCACACCTCATAGATCATACTCTATCCGGCTGCATCCGGCAAAATGCAGAAGAAACTCGGAAAGACATAAATTTCTCAGTCGGAGTATCACCATCCGTTGCTGAATCTGCCAGGCTATGGAAATTTCATCAAATCGCTCAGTGTGGCTCAGACTGCCGACTATTATTGTTCAGCTGCGCAGGACTCCTGAGCGCTTCCGTCGATCTGGCTTTCAAAATACAGGAATACAGAATTCAGAACATCCGTGAATATCCATAACAGACCTGAGGTTAAAGCCGGCTTCATATTCTCAGGCGTCATGCCGTCTGCCCAGTGAGCAAGCCTGTTTCTGTAATTTTTGCCTATGTTTGTTTCAGGTATCCTGATCAGGAAATACGCAAGCATCTGTAAATAATCGAGCTCAAATGCGGTTTTCAGAAAGCTTTGGCTGCTATTTGCATCCAGCAAACCGTTTAGCGTCACATCCAATGGAGGAGTCTCATCAGACCTGCACGATTTGCACAAATAGTTGTTAAAGAGGCGCAGCAGCTTTTCAATCAGTGAGCAGAGGAAGATTGACGAGGTATAGCAGAACATCTGCCGCTCAGGACCAGGTTCTGCAATCTTCGAAGCAACTGCTTTCAGCATGGAAAACAGCATTCCTGCATCTTTTTCAAGCTCATTCCCCTGCACTGACAGCTTTTTGGAAATAAACCTGACCTCCGACAGAACATTATTCAGATAATTCCCGAGCTGCTGGCTGTCAGCAAGAATTCCCTTGAATTTTTTACTGTTCATCCACTCTCTGTCTTGTGAAAACTTCTCACTCCCCGCAGGGAAAATACCATCCGAGCGGACATTGGTTACCGCAGTATCAAGCCAGTCTTTCGGAATATGCACCAGGAAGCTTTCGTATTTCTTACTGATCCCATCTGCCGTCATACTGTGGGTAAGGGAAATCAGGCATTTATTGTCCGAATCAGAAGTCAAAATACCTTTGAATGCGATATCTTCACCATCAGGGACGCTCAATATCATTTGATTCACTCTGCGTCTCAGGTGCTCTGTAACCATTCTGTCAGCAGCCTCAGCATACTTTGCAAAGTCATCGGCTTTCGGACTGTGTATTTCCTGCAAAAATGTGTTAACAGACTTTATCACCGACACATATCCAAGTATATTATCCGATGACAGGCTCTGGCATAGAGTTTCGGTATCCTGCCTGAGTTCTTCAATGCATCTCTCTATCAGTTCCCAGCAGGGAGAGTATTTCTTGTTGTTCTCATGGCTCCATATTTTCAGGACATTTTTCAACCCAAGAGGGCATACATCATTTAGACGCCCGGACGGAAACATTGCAGTATACAGTTTCTGTTTCTTCTCAGGCTTATTATCCAAAGCGTCAAGGAATTTATCATCGAACCTGGACATGATAAGCGATGCGCATTTCTTAACCATGTACTTGAATACGTCTTCCTTAATGCCGCTGTTGAATTCCATCATAAAATCTACAGATGCATACTTCAGTTGACAATACTTCTTCTGATCATCAGGAGAGATTTGCTGACAATATGTCTTATCGTCCGAAAAGATTTCATATGCATGTGAGTTTATATATTTAATGGCATAACTTTTTTCCTTTTGAAAGACATGCTCTGCCTCTTCGGCAAGTTTCTTCAGAAAATCTGATTCCCTTACCTGAATCAAATCTCCGAATCTTGCTATTTTCCTGGCAAGAAGAAAGTCATAGTATTCATAATAGCCACTGAAACTGGTCAATGGATGATTGGCAAAGAGCGAATCAAGCTTCTCCTTCTTCTCAGCAACCGATTTAACCTCCAGGTTAACAAAAAGATCATCATCTCCACAGCATCTGATGTTTAGATCAATGCCGTTCTGGCTCAATATGTCCTTTATTGATTGTTTCCCAAAGTTCATTGCAGCGTTCTGCATTTAAAAACTGCTCCATCCAAACATGGCATTGCGTAAATTATACGCAACAGGCTTTCTGGCTGTTTATTTTACAGTCAACAGAATAACAGACAAAATCAGATGAAGGCCTCTCATTTCCTTTTTGATTGCCTGTTTACATTGTCTGCGAAAGATTTATCAGGAGCTTTTGATCCGGAAAATCCGAGTTCTGAAGATAAACACGCAGGTCTCATCTGACAGTAAGAATTTTACGAAGCTTCCGCTTCAGGTAAAGCCTCAGGACCTTCCTGACGTCAGAAAAATGGACACTGCCCGGACTGATCTTAAGCGCACTGTACTTCAGCAGATTGAAGTAGGCGTTGGCATAATTGAAGCCGGCGAGCTCTGCTGGGCAGATACACACTGAGAAAAATCCGGACTCCTGCACTAGCATAGGATATATGCGGAGAAGTGTGTCGCAGAGGCTGATGTTTTCTGTCTTTTTGTCTAATCTGAAATCGCCAAAGGCCCAATCATGCCTGTAGAAGGCTGACATTGCCCCACCTCTGATCCAGAACATCCCTCCACAGGGCACGACAGGATGGTCATCGAAGGGAACCGTTAGCTGTAGCATGGAATAAATTCTCTCTGCTCTTTCCCTGCCGCTGCCCCACTCCTCATTGAGGATCCTCTCCGGCCATTCTGCAAACATGGGCAAAAATGGCATCAGAAGTCCAAGCCTGCTGTGTTTCTGAAACAGTCCGATGATATTCTGCACATACTGTTTTGAGAATAAAAGCGAGGAGAAACAGTGCTCAGAGAAAAAACTGTCTTTTAACGGAGGATCAGATGAAGTATTTTCCAAATCTTTGAGCAGACAGATATAGTCAAAGGAACTTAACTCATCCCTGAAGGTTAGCCAGAATGCTGCTTCAGGACAGGAATCTTCTTCCTGAAGCCTGACTTCTACCCTGAAGTTTCCGAGTGAAGAGAGAACAGCTGTCCAGGCATCCCTGATTTTTTCTGAAACAGCGGCAATAAATACCGATGAACCGTCAGGCAGTGATTTGAGATATCTGATGTTAGAGTGAATTCTCTCAGCAATGCTGCTGCACAGAACTGCGGCTATGCGGCAGGAGTCACTGCCAATCTGTCCGGAATCACCGTCACTTTCGAGAACATATGAGAGTCCCAGTGCCCTGATGATGTTTGAGTTCTTCTCAGAAGAGAGCAGATCCTCATAAATAAGATCAGCAGGATAGTCTGTCTTTGCCCGGAGGAAGCAAAGGAGATTTCTGATTTGGGCTGAACTGCTGATCTTATTGATGTAGCTGTAGTCCGCTGTAAAGCACTTTCTCTTGATAAGCGGGAATCTCTGCTCCAAAAGCTCCGCTGGCATGAGTATGGTCGGATCCTCAATGAACTTTGAAAGCGATGATCCAAGATATGAGGACGAGACGAATCCCCTTTCCTCAAAATATCCGGTAAAAGACACCTCCTGCCTGACAGCCTCTTCCCAGCTTCCGGCATAGGCAAGCCCTGAGAAATAATCCCGGAAACACCTGTCAGAGAACAGTTTTTTCCCAAGCACCAGGAAATAGCTCTGTATGTGCGGCGGAATGTTTCGTTTCCTTTCCTTGCTCCCGGGGTTCCTGTAAAGCCCCCAGAAGTCGCAGCTGCGGCTTTCCATTTCATCAAAAATCACAGAAAACGGAAAGACCGGGCCATAGCACGAGCTGTTGCAGAGGATGATCTCATCGTATCTGCTGTAAAACGAGGCATCCTCAGAAAGCAGGAAATCCTTCCAGGCCCCGAAATCAAAGCCCTTGTTGTCCCTGACGCGGACCTGACAGCCCATCTCTTCAAGCCGAGTCCGGGCATCGGCACTCAGAATGCCGTTTGCCAGGAAAACCACATCGGCAGATTTCAAAAGCTCCCTGATATAGTAATAAACAAAGGAGCCTGCTGAACCATATTTGCTGTAGAAAGAATAAAGCGCCAGCCTTCTCATTCCAGTATTCCTGTCTGATCGAGGTGAATAATCAGGCTCTGCCTATTAAAAGCGGCTGATGCCTTCTCCCTTGCAGGCTGCGGCATTCGCCACGTCCTCGCACAAAGCTGTAGCTGTACCGCACACGCCGCCGCTTTCCACCAGGCTATCCCGTGCATCCTGGTTTCATGCAGCTGCAAAGCCATCCCTTTCAAGATGGCCATAATCCGTATCAGCAAAAAACTGCTGACCAAGCATTAGACGCACCTGCAACACCTTCTTCCGTCATCAACTCAGAAAACCACATTGTCTCCGTGCGCGCACCTCACAAGGGGAATCAGAACGTCCTTTCCTTCGTGCTCATAATAAAGGAAAGCCTTTCTTGCTGAAAACTTTCCCTCAAGGACAGAGCCGGAAAAATTTTGGCTGATAAAGAATCCCGATCTGTCGTATGACACACCGTCAGCAACAAACTGCGTTACGTCCTTTCGCAGGAGAATCTCAAACGGCAGCCTGACGAAATGTCCCCCTGTCTTTATGAGGAGAGACAGACTGCCGTCATCGGACGGGATCCCCTTGTAAATGTACCATCCAGAAAATGACATGACGTTTGTCTTTTTGTCGAAGACAAAGGTGTCAATCTGACAGCAGAATTTATTGTGCTTCTTGAAATTAGGAACGGCAACCGGGCAGTCAAAGTGCTCGAAGTTTCTTTTTTCCCAGAGGCGCCTGCCTGTCCTTGACTCTATCTTGTGAAGCCTTTTCTGTACGTAGGAATTGTTCAGAACAGCCTGGTGCACCCAGCCTTCGGGATCCGTAAAGCCAAGGATCTTAAGAATTGCCTTGTCAACCGGCTTCAGTTTCTTGCGGTAAACCTCCGGAGAGAGAGGCTCTGACACATTGAATCTGTCTTTTAACCTCTCAACCTCAATGGCTGACGCGTTCTCAACGCCGGCAAACATCAGCGGGACAGAGTAAAGACGGATATTGCGGTTCAGGAACGGATCCGCGTGCAGGAACTCAGGATGAAGAGCATAAAGCTTCTTCATCTCCTCAAGCTGCCTCTCATGCTTCCTTGGATCTGCCTCATCTGAGCCGCGCGAAAATGACTCGTGGTGATAACAGACAACATCATTGCGGATCACATTGTAAAGTCCGCGTTCAACAAGCCTATAGCAGAGGTCTACATCGTTATAGGCAACGGGCAGATCCTCATTGAAGCAGCCAACAGAGCGGAAATTCTTGGCGCTGACCATCAGGCAGGCTCCTGTAACCGAGGCGCAGTCGTACTCAATCCAGTTGAAGGCAAAATATGAAGGTCTTCTGTCATCCCACTTCAGGAAGTTGTGGCTGGGCCCCTCAAAGATATTGCTTATTCCGGCATGCTGTATAAGAGTGCTGTCGGGATAATAAAGCTTTGCCCCGACTGCTCCGATATGCTTCTGCTGGCAGGCGCCAGTCAGCCTTGAAAGCCAGTCTGCCTGGATTATCTCTATGTCATCATTGAGGAAAAGGAGGTAGTCTCCCTTGGCAGCCTTTGCGCCGAGGTTGCACATCCTCGAGAAATTGAACTCAGCTTTCTCATACACATACTGGCAGCCGTGCGCATTTAAATAAGATCCTACAGCTTCCCTGTTCCTGTCATTCGAGCCGTTGTCGACTACGATTATCTCGTAATTTTTGAATGCAGTCTTCTCAATAATCGAGCCGACACATTTCCTCACTAGATCCGGGTTGTCCTTGGACGGAATTATTATGCTGACAAGCGGATTGCCGGCGACATTATAGACAACCCGGTACTGCCCAATGCCAGGAATTTCCTCGGCATAGCCGCTTATCCCGTTTCTCTTAAGGTAATCCTCCTTCAGGAGCTTCGTGATGAGCGGCACGTTGGACTTCGCGGACATTGACTGCGAGATGGACTGCGAGCGCTCTCTCCAGTGGTAAAGGACCTTAGGGATATGCCTGATCCTCATCGGGTCGGTATGCTCAGTGAACCGGAGGAGGAAGTCATAATCCTGCGCGCCGTTGTACTCTGTGCGGAGACCGCCGGTCTTTGAAACAATGCTTCTCCGGAAAGCGGAGAGGTGGTTGGTGTACATCATCGAGAGGAAGAGGTCAGGCGACCAGTCCGGCTTGAAGAACGGCATATGCCTGAGCTTCCCGTCCTCAGTGATCTTGTCCTCATCGCTGTAGATGAAATCAGCGTCCGGATGTCTGGCAATTTCAGCAGCAAACTCCTCCAGGGCATCGCTTTCAATCGTGTCATCGCAGTCCATGAACACGATGAAAGCACCGGAGGCCTTCTCAAGCCCTGTATTGGTCGCCTCGGAGATGCCGCCGTTCTTCTCCCGGAAAATCACCCTGACATGCTCTTTTCCGGAAATCTTCTCGAGGAAAGGCCTGACGTTTTTCCAGGTTGAGCAGTCGTCAACCAGGATCAGCTCAAAATTCTGATAGGTCTGGGAGAGGACTGAGTCAACAGCGGCCTCAAGCTGGTG
>Ga0256404_1010434_pt1 | contig 12834 bp, 8 predicted proteins | sample RumenRJG_01DNA_FD_185990 | JGI IMG/M metagenome (GOLD analysis project Ga0256404, IMG submission 185990) | Bovine rumen microbial communities from Lethbridge, Alberta, Canada - RJG_01 | ecosystem: Host-associated > Mammals > Digestive system > Stomach > Rumen | place: Canada: Alberta | collected...
GGGATTACGCGCCATCGGAAACCGAGCAGGAGGCATATGAGGAGTCTGAGAAGGTGGCTGTTCCGGCAGAAGGGGTCAAACACGCCGGCATATCGATAAGCGCTGCCAGCCTTGAGAGATTCCATGCATCGATGAGCATATGAAGACAGCTAAATGGGTGGTCAGCGGACACCATATCGCGCTGTCATGCGGCGGGCAGCTGCTGCATCCTGACGCGAAGGAGGTCTGGGCGCTTGTCTCCGGCAACGGCACACCGGAAACGGAAGGTATTGCCTGGGGAGCGCCTGAGCAGGATATACCCGGAATTACCTTCTCCAGAATCGGCTGTCCGCTGCGCTTACGCCTTGAGTCAGACGGAAACGGAAATCTTACAGTCTCCCTTTTGGCAGTCCGAAGCGGCTGCGAGATGCCCGTGGACATAATTGACGGTCATATCATCGATCACTGCATATCGGGAGGAAGATGGCATTTCCTCTCCGGAAACGTCTCGGACGCGGGGAGACTTATCGAGGCAGCCGGCATAAAAACAAGCGGGAAGATCAGCATCAGGCAGTACATCAGGCTTATCGGACAGAAAAGCATGAACGGCCTTGACTTCGTCGACGACAGGGCGGATCTGAAGGGCATCAGGCTCACCGGTGACAGCAGGGATGTTCCTCAGGGGCTTAAGACCGTGCTGTACCCTTATCAGGTAACCGGATGGCAGTGGCTCAGGACCATGGCCGAAAACACCGGCGGCTGCATTCTGGGTGACGAGATGGGGCTCGGCAAGACCATGCAGGTGATTGCGGAACTGCTGCATCTCAGGGATGAGGGAAGCATCCCGTCGCTCGTTGTGGCTCCTGTCTCGCTTCTCGAAAACTGGAGGAGGGAGTGCCGGAAGTTCGCTCCGTCGCTCATGGTCCTTGTCCACCACGGTCCTGACAGGATCAGCAATTTCAGGCTGTTCCGGAACTATGACGTGGTGATAACCTCGTACCAGACGGTCGTGAATGACAATGCGATGCTCCGGATGCTGGAATGGAAGCTGGTCGTGCTTGACGAGGCGCAGAACATCAAGAACCACGCGAGCAGAAGGACAAAGGCATGCAAACTGCTCCGGCGGTCCGGCAGCATAGCTGTTTCCGGCACGCCGTTCGAGAACCATGTCACTGACATCTGGTCAATTGTTGACTTCATACAGCCGGGACTCCTTGGCACAATTCAGGAATTCAGCAAGAACATAACAGATGACGCGGAAGGCGGCAGGAAAATCGAGCCCGTCCTGTCACCGCTGATGCTGCGAAGGCTTGTCGCTGACGTTGCCAAGGATCTTCCGAAGAAAGTTGTCAGCAGCCAGCCCATTCGTATGTCGGAGGAGGAGTGCACCGGATATAACAGGTATCTTGAGGAAATAAAAAGCGGTTCTGATGCGGATCATCCGGATCTGGGGATGCTCCAGAGTCTCAGGGTGTTCTGCACCCATCCGTGGTGCGCGGAAGGCATTCCTCCTTACGGGGATCCATTCAAGGTGTCAGTCAAGTACCAGCGCTGCTGCGAGATTATTGAGGAAATCATCAGCCGCGGTGAGAAGGTGCTGGTGTTCACCTCGTACAGGGCCATGTTCGGAATCTTCCGGAAGGACATTCCCCCGAGATTCGGGATACCTGTCGGTACCATAAACGGCGACACGCCTGTTGACGAAAGGCAGCGCATTGTCGACAGGTTCAACGGGACATCAGGATCAGCCATGCTGCTCCTCAATCCGCGTGCCGCAGGGACGGGCCTCAACATCACAGGCGCAAACCATGTCATACACTACAATCCCGAGTGGAATCCGGCACTTGAGGACCAGGCGTCGGCAAGGGCTTACAGGCGCGGGCAGGAAAAGACGGTTTTCATTTACAGGCTGTATTATCTTGAGACAGTGGAGGAGGTTGTCAACGACAGGATAGAACGGAAGAGGGACATTGCCGGAAACGCAATCGTAGGAACAGACGGAAGCCATACTGATGCCGATGACATCATCAGGGCTCTGACACTAAAACCAACATACCGTTAGCGGACAGCAAAGCATATGATCATTACAAGCCAGACAAAAACGAACACGACCGGGGATTTCGAGCTTCTCCCTGATCCCGAACGCATAGTCAACGGTCTGAGAGACACCGGATACAATTTCAACACGGCGGTTGCGGACATCATAGACAACTCCATTTCCGCCGGCGCCACCTGCGTCAATATCGATGTCAGCATGGCGCCTGACATGTCCGTGAAGGTATATATCGCCGATGACGGCTGCGGTATGGATCTTGAAGGGCTGAAGAATGCCATGAAGTACGGCTCGAAGGAGCGGACAGAGAAGAACAGCCTCGGCAAGTTCGGACTCGGTCTGAAGACCGCGTCCACCGCGTTCTGCCGCAGGTTTGCTGTCCTGTCCAGAACGGGAGATAATGACACAGTCCGCAAGGTCCAGTGGGATCTGGACTACATCGCGTCCCGCGGCGCGTGGCTGCTTCAGTTTCCGGCCATTGAACCGGACGAGACCGAGGAGCTTGACGCCGTTGCCCGCGGAGGGCACGGCACTCTTGTGGTGTGGGAGAAGGTGGACCGCCTCCTCAAGGACTACAAGAAATTCAGCAACGCGGAGAAGGGACTTAAGAAAATTCTTGACGACCTCAGGTTCCATATCTCCATGGTCTACCAGAGATTCCTTGACAGGGATGACGAAAGGGGGAAGAACGTCGCCATATCCGTCAATTCCGTGCAGGTCGGCCCGTGGGATCCGTTCTGCACGAAAGAGCCCAACACCATGCAGCTGCAGAGCGAGGATGTGCCGGTGACAATGCCTGACGGAAGCACGGCAGAGTTTCACCTTGCAGCTTACATCATACCGAAGAAGGGTGACTATTCATCACTTGAGGCGGAAAAGGACGCACGCGGCAGCAATGACTTCCAGGGTATCTATGTTTACCGCGAGAACAGGCTGATCCACAGCGGCGACTGGTTCGGATTCCTCAAGAAAGAGTCGCATTACTCGCTTCTCAGGGTGGATTTCTCGTTTGACTACAGGCTTGACGATCTGCTGAGCGTTGACATAAAGAAATCAAGAATCCTCCTTATAGGCGAGCTTGCCGCGTTCATAATGTCCTTCCTCGGGGCGCCGAGAAGGGAGGCGGAGAAACGCTACCGCGAGCGTGAGATAAAAATCATTGAAGGCGGGTCAAACGGCGCTCACAATCATTCAAATGACAATATCGAAGGCAAGGCAAAGGAGGTCGAGAACTCGAAAATCAGGCCGGTCGGCGAGAATAAGGCCGAGATCACCAATCCCAACGGCAAGTTCACGAAAACCATCACCATCGCGGACAACATGGATCCCAAGAACAACCGCGTGGTCCCCCGTCCCGGCATCTCCGGCGATGCCCTGTGGGAGCCTGCGCTTGTCAACCAGAAGCATGCCGTCTACATAAACGAGGGGCATCCGTTCTATAAGAAGGTATACGGGCCGTATCTCCGCCAGCACCTGGTTGTGGAAGGCCTTGATGATCTTCTCTGGGCGCTCGCAGAGGCGGAGAACTCGACCTGCAATGAGGCGACGGCCGAGAACTATGAGGAAATGCGCTACCAAGTCTCGAGAATACTGAAGAAGCTGGTTGCTGATCTTCCAGATCCGGAGGCAGATGACGGCGGTGAGAAATGATTGATACGGCAGATGTCTGCAGGGAGCTGAGGAGCAGGCTGGAAAACGAGTTCTCCATGCCCTTTGACGTCTCGTCCGCCGGTACGGACGGAGAGGAGCATTTCATCTGTGTTCCGGTGAATGACGGCAGGCAGCTTTTTTCAGTAAATGCGTGCGTGCATAACAGGATCAGGCTGGTCGTCATGACCAGCCCGCAGGAGTACGCCGGAAACATGCTGATTGCCATGGCAGGTGCTGATGAGTTCAAGAAAAGGTGTTTCCGTGAGTACGGCAATTGCCTGAGAGAGCATGACTTCAGGCTTCAGCTTCAGGTAAACGGTACGGAAATCCAGGAAACACCGGAATGGCCGGAGAAATGGCGCAGCTTCAGCTTCCGCATGACAAAGATCCCGCTGCCTGAGTTTGATTCCGTGCAGGTTATGACTGATGTCCTTGAGGAAGGAATGAAGGCTGCCGTCACTCTCATGCTGACACTGCTGGATGTCACTGATACAGGTGACGGCCTGCCGGAGAGCCTTCCTGACAACGAGGGTGAGAGAAGCCTCGTGGTTTCCGCGAGGTACGAGAGAAATCCCGTCAACAGGGCCCTGTGCCTCTCCCGCAAGGGGTATGTCTGCTCCGTCTGCGGGTTTGACTTCGGCAGGGTGTACGGAAAGATCGGCAGAAATTACATCGAGGTTCACCATGTCATGCCGGTATCGCGGATGGGTCCGGATTATCATTTTGACATCGACTGGGATCTTGTCCCTGTCTGCTCCAACTGCCACTCGATGCTCCACCGCAGGGATCCTCCCTATACGGTGAGCGAGCTGCAGGCGGTAATTACGGAGAACAGCCGCACTGTGGCAGGCAGCACCGCTGACGACATATCCGGCAATGCGGAGATCAGGAGCTTCATCGACTCCGCAATGAAGGAAACTCCCGGCATCCCCCTGATGCAGCTCCTTTCCCTCGTTATAAACAGGTTCAGCCGGATCTACCCGGACATGAGCACCGGTAACTGGCATTACGCAGTGGGGAAGTACTACAACATGGTGACACGCGGCGGGGACAAAGCGTGATGAGGGAAGCAGGCAGATGGATGTCCTGACGGCAGAGCAGAGACACAGGAACATGTCAGCCATCCGGTCGAGGAACACCAGGCCGGAGATCCTCGTGAGGCATTTCCTCTGGAGCAGGGGATTCCGCTACAGGCTGAATAAGGCGGGGCTCCCCGGACACCCCGACATTGTCCTCAGCAAATACCGCACGTGCATTTTTGTCAACGGCTGTTTCTGGCACGGTCACGAGAACTGCAGGTACTTCAGGCTCCCCGCGACCAACAGGGATTTCTGGCAGAAAAAGATTGCGCGCAACGTTGAGCGCGACGCGGAGGAGCTGCGGCAGCTTGCTTCCATGGGCTGGCACTGCATCACCGTATGGGAATGCGGGCTCAGGAAGGACAGGCGTGAGAGCACGCTTGAATCGCTGGCCGCGACCCTGAAACAGATTCATGCGGAGGAGCATGCAACAGCCCTGCGTGATGCCGGAGAGAATCAGGAAGGCGGCTCTTCGCCGGAGCGGGGCTCTCCGTCATAGAAAATCCTGCAGCAGAACAGGCACTCCGTGAGCAGTGCGCCGCTTCATGCTGCCATGCGCATTTGTGATTTTTCCGGCGCGGGTCAGAAAAATTCTCTTAATGCTGCTAAGCTGCTTCCTGACACAGGAGGGCGGAAAATGACTGAGTACAGGCATAAGGAATCGATGTTCAGGGAATTCTGCGCGCGGCTGCACGGGGAGAACTCCGGACTCGTGCACAGCTACGCGAACGCGCTCAATACTCTTGACGAGCTTTTTGCCGCATACAATCCGCTGGGGATCAGCGGCTCCGTCTGGGATATATATGATGAAAGCCTCCTTATGGAAATTTACCGGTTCATCAAGTCAGAGGAGCACTCACCATCGCCCGATGTGCTTGCGGCATTCCCTGAAGGAAGGTCAAGCCATCTCAGGAACAGGTTCTGCTCGTCGGCCGTGCTCAAACTGATAAGCTTCAATAAGGAAAGCCTCGCGGTTGAAAGAGCCGTGCATGACGCTGACAGCGCAGAGGATCTCGGGAGACGGCTCGCGGAGCTGCTGAGGGAGTGCGGGCGCGGTGATGCAGGGGGGACAGCCGGGGATGCCGGACAGTACCTGTTCAGGCAGGCTCTTATGAAAATCTACGGCTGGCGCTGTGCAGTCACCGGAATCAGCGCGCCTCCGGTTCTTACGGCCTGCCGCATATCGGAGCGGGCGAAGGATACCGCTGACCGGCTCAGTCCGGCAAACGGCATCTGCCTGAGCGCCACGTTCGCCGTTGCATTCGGGCATCACCTGATCGCCTTCGGCAGGGACTCCAGGATGATGATTGCCCCAGCAATGAGACAGTATCTCGAAGATGATGCCACGCGGCGGTGCTTTGAGCCTTACGAGGGTAAAATGATGATTCTTCCGTCAGACGGGAGGTTCCTTCCGGATCAGAAACTGCTCGGGTATCACAGAAGGCAGTGCGGGCTGTAGATACAATGGTATATCCGGAATAAAGCAGCCGGGACCGTATTCCTTTAATCCAAACTGTCCGGAACGTCACGGTTGCGCGGCGTCTCCTCGGTGAACCGGTATATAATTTTTCATGCAGGGTGCCGGATGGCAGGTGTGTCCCTGACAGGAAACGCCGGCATACGGATGGCTGTCCTCGCCTGTCAGGCATGCCGTTCCGGACAGCAATTCAATGAAACCGTGTGGTGCTGGTTATGGAAAAAGACTATTCGCTTCCTTTATACGATGATCCCCGCCACTGGATTAACAGGGCGCGCTCGAAGGGAAGAAGCTGGGATTTCATTGAATTTGCAGGACAGGGTGATGACGCGGGCCTCGGGAAATTCCTCAGCGACAGGATAATCACTGACTACTGGAATGAGCTTGACGAGCATGACTGGCATGAGCTTGTGAGGCTCCAGAGGACATCCGAGGAGAACACCAGAAAAATCTCGGTCATCCGCAGGGATGCCATGATTACGGACCTGGGGGAGGACGGAAGCCTTACGGTTCCGGACAATCCTTATTCCACATGGCAGATTTACAGGCACAGGCTGGCAGAGGAGAAGCACTTCAGGCCGGAGTCTGTCGCGGAAATCGAGAGATCAACCATCGGAATCCTCAACAGGCTCAGGGGCAGCACGAAACCCGGCCATGCTGTAAAGGGACTTGTCATAGGCAGCGTCCAGTCCGGAAAGACGGCGAACATGGCTGGTCTTATGGCCATGGCCGCAGACTGGGGCTGGAACATGTTCATCGTGTTCTCGGGAACAATCGAGAACCTAAGGAAGCAGACGCAGTCAAGGCTGTTCTCGGATCTGAACGCCACCGGCACACTGAGCTGGAGATCAATGGAGCACCTGTCACGGCAGTCCCCTCAGGGAAGCCGTGCCCAGGATCTTCATTTTGAGGCCGGATCAACCGAGAGGTACCTCACGGTGTGTCTCAAGAACTCGGCACGCCTCAGGAAGCTGATCCAGTGGCTGCAGGCAGATCCGAACAAACAGAGGCAGATGCGGATCCTGGTTATAGATGACGAGGCGGATCTTGCCGGGGTGAACACAGGCCGGATCCGCGATACCGAGGAGGAGACCGAGAGGAAACGGATCAACTCCCTGATCGTGAACCTCGTCGCAGGCCTTGATGACAAGGGAAAAGAGCCGAAGGCTGACTATGCCGCCATGAACTACATCGGGTACACTGCCACTCCCTATGCCAACATCCTGAACGAGAGCGGCATGAAATCACTTTATCCCCGCAGCTTCATAACCTCGCTCTGCATGCCGGGGGAATATTTCGGGCCCCAGCAGATCTTCGGCATCACCGGAGAGCCGTATGACGGCATGGACATCGTGCGGACAATCCCGGCGGCTGATCTTGCCAGAATCGATGATATCCATGACGGAATGGCAGAGGAGATCCCTGATTCACTCAGGAGAGCCGTTTGCTGGTTCATTGACTGCGTTGCCTGCCAGAGGCTCTGGAATTACAGAAAGCCGGTCAGCATGCTGATACATACCAGCCAGCGGACCCGCCATCATGAGAATCTTGAGATGAGGCTGTCTGACTGGCTTGATGAAACGGGGACTGACATGCTCACCGGCATGTGCAGGGAAACATGGGACCAGGAGACTGCGGAATTCAGTCAGGAGAAGTTCCGGGAGCAGTACCCCGGCTATTCCGGCATGGGCGGCGTCAGGGACTATCCTCAGTTTTCAGACATCGAGCCGTACGTAAGGGCTCTCGCCGGAATGAGACCGTCCCACATACAGATGAGCGGCGAGGGCGATCTCAGCTACACTGACGGCATCCATATATGCGTTGACAACTGCATGAACAACGGGGTAAGCGAGGACGGGATGTACATGAGAATCGCATACCCCGAGAAACAGGAGGATCTTGACAGAACCCCCGCCTTCATTGTCATAGGCGGACAGACCATTTCAAGGGGACTTACGCTTGAGGGGCTCGTAAGCACGTATTTCCTCCGCTCTGTCGGGCAGGCTGACACTCTGATGCAGATGGGGAGGTGGTTCGGCTACCGGAAGGGGTACGAGCTTCTGCCGAGACTCTGGCTGACGGAGAAGACCATCGCGCAGTTCCGCTTCCTCTCGGATCTTGATCAGGAGCTGAGGGACGAGGTCTATAACATGGACATCACCGGAAGGGCGGCGTCCGAGTACGGCCCGAGGGTGAAGAACACGCCGGGATACAGGTTCATACGCATAACGGCCAAGAACAAGATGCAGGGTGCAGAGGAGGTCGACATCGACTACAGCGGCTCGTTCAGCCAGACGTACCTTTTCGATGAAGATCCTGCAGTCCTCAGGGATAACCTTGATGCCACCATGCGGCTGGTCCGCAATCTCGGAAAGCCTGAGGCGGTGACCCCCGGGTTCAGCTTCGCCAAAAATGCAAAGGTATGGCGCGGAGTCAGTTTCGATGTGATCAGAAAATATCTCGGTGAGTACCATATCCAGAAAAAGATGCACCTTCATTCCACGATAGACAGTCTTGCCGGGTGGATAGAGAAAATGACGGCAGAGGGGAATCTCGGCAGCTGGGATGTGGTGCTGTCAGGGGCTGGCCTTTCAGAAAGAACCATAGACACACCAGCCGGAAAAGTAAAGCTTGCTGTCCGTACCCGCAGGGTCAGTGCAAAGGCCGCCGGCGGGATAATAGACATAGGCACGCTGAGGAATCCTGGTGACATACTGGCTGATGTTGACTACGGACTTCTCGATCCGGAAATCAGGGACATGATTGATCACTGCGGCTCCGGACAGATCAGGAGCCTCCGCAACAAGGCGGGGCTCGGCACAACGCCGCAGCTCATACTCTACTTCGTTGACAAGTACTCAAAGGCCAAAAGCGGCTCCAAGACGAGAACAGACCTCGGAGCACCGGAGGATCTTGCCGGATTCTGCCTTAATATCCCGGGGGGAAAGGCAGGAAAGAGTTACGCCGCTGCACTGGCGATTCATTTAAGCGGTGATCTGTTTGACGGAGAGGCAGATCTGGAGGGAACAGATGGAAATTGAGATCGCACAGCCCGAGCGCATGTCACAGAGCGGAAGCTCGCTCATGCGGCTTATACAGAACAATGACATGCCGTCTCTGGATCTTTTCGTGCGCGAGTCTGTGCAGAACAGCCTGGACGCTGCGATACCCGGTGTAGGGTACGTGAACATGCAGTTTCTCACAGGACAGTTCGACAGCCGGAGCTTCAGGCAGGAGTTGGAAGGCATATCGGATCAGCTTGGGAGGCGTTTCCCCGAGGACGAATATGAATACCTTGCGGTACGGGACACGAACACGGTGGGTCTTACCGGACCGGTGAGCTATACCGGTGTCAGCAGGAACAAGTACGGGAACCTGCTGAAGCTGGTCTATGAGATCTGCAAGCCGCAGGATCAGGCCGGAGCCGGCGGATCATGGGGAATCGGCAAGACCGTGTATTTCAGAATGGGAACGGGGCTGGTTCTTTATTACAGCAGAATCAGAGTTACGGAAAATCACTATGAGTCGCGTCTGGCGGCAACCCTGGTGGAGGACGAGAACAGGCCGGACTGCCTCATTCCACATAATGGCAGCGGACCGAGCCGCGGCATCGCCTGGTGGGGCAGGCCTGCCGGAGGATCAAGGACCGAGCCCGTGACTGACGAGGCGGAAATCGCACGGATACTGGGTGAGTTCAGCATAAGGCCTTACCAGGGCTTTGAGACCGGCACGACGATCATAATCCCCTATATCAGGCAGGACGAGCTCCTCCGGAGCAACGCCGTCGGGTACCTTGACCGGAGCGGGAATCCGGTGATCCCGTTCTGGAGGGGGAACATCTCAGACTATCTGAGAATTGCCCTGCAGAGATGGTATGCGCCAAGGCTGAACAACCAGTCGTATCCTCACGGATGCTTCCTGCGTGCCATGGTCAACGGTAAAGGGCTGGCGCTTGGCGGTATGGAGCCGGTTTTCCGCCTGGTGCAGCAGCTGTACAACTTCGCGAACAGTGACAGCGGGAAATGCCAGGAACTCAGTGACACTGCGCTGAGTTTCGGAAAGGAGAGAATATCCCTCAGAAAAGTTTTCGCCGGCGACGGAAAGGCCGGAGTGCTTGCCTGGGCCGTAGTGGGCAGGACTGCTCTCGGAATGGGGCACCCCGACAACAAGCCTTCGCCCTTCATGTACATCAACAGTGAGATCAGGCGGACGGACTGCAATCCTCCGCTGATTTCATTCTGCAGGAAGCCCGGCATGATTGTCTCATACGAGACAGCCGGAAAATGGGCTGACGGAATACCTGCCTCGGATCCTGACCACTACGTGCTTGCTGTATTCTCCCTCAATTCAGAAAATAGGTTCGCCGAGCGTCCGGAGTACACCCTTGAGGAGTATGTCAGGAAAAGCGAGATGGCGGATCACACATCATGGAGCGACTGGTCTGACGCGGCCTTCAATCCCACGCCGGTCTCGAATATCCAGAGAAATGTCATAAAGAAGCTGGCCGATGCCATCGGGAATGATAATCCTGAATCAAGAGTCAGACAGGATTTCGGGCTCGGCAGGCTGCTCGGAGAGATGCTTCTTCCGCCTGAGAACTTCGGAAAGGCCGGATCTGCCCCTAAGGACAAGCCCGCTTCATCAATCAGAACACTGTCAAGGGTCAGGTCAGTCTCTCTCGGAATGGGACAGGACGCCATCAGTTATTTTCCGGACGGCACCATGACGGTAAAGCTGGAGCTCCGCTCGGCAAAGCCTTTCAAGGCGGCAGACGTGTGCACCGGAATTGATTCGGAGACCGGCACGATCCGTGCGGCCGACTGGATGAGACAGACGGGACTGCAGCTTCCCTTCGAACTGACCGGGGCCGATGCAGCCTTCGGCGTTCCGAGGGGCGAGGGATACGATGCGGGATCCGCAACTGTGAGCGCACTGAACATGAAGGCCGTAACCGGATTCTTCAGGATTGAAATGCTGTCACAGGACAGCGGAGAGGCAACCGGCATCAGGATTTCGGGAGACAGTGAGCACAGGATAAAATGCAGCCTGACGCTTCATCTCAGAATCAGGAACAGGGAATTCAGGACTGTTTATTATCTTGAGGAAAAGGAGACTGAAGCATGAGCTCTGCAATTTCATCCTATCCTGCCCTGACGGATCAGCTCAGATCCAAATACAGGCTGTGCATCCTTGAGGACTATTCCTTCAGCTACACGTGTGACAGCAGCGAGTACAGTCTGGAACCGGAGGAGCTCGGTGCAGGCTCTCTGAACCACAAGCTGGTTGACAGCAAAGGAGGCTGGAATCCTGACAGGGACAACCTGCGCGTGAGGAGAAAGCTCGTGATTCAGAATGCCGCGTGCCTGTTCGGCGGCAGCGGCATCGCGTGCAGGAGCGCAGAAATCGGAATCGCTGTTATGTGGACATCTGCGGACTCCAAGCAGCGCGGCGCCATTCCGGCCGGCAGCCTGAGCATGGCGGACACCTCGTCGGAGATAACACTCGAACACACATTCGATCCGGCGCAGCTGCGCGGAATGGTCGAGTTAACTACCGTCATGTATATCAGGAGACCCGGCCAGCCGCTCCCCGGGGAGATGTTCCTCGCGAACCGCTGCGGCATGCTCCTCGGTGAGATTGACAGGTACCAGATACAGCTTGACGGAAGCGGGTCGGTCTTTCCGGTCAACGTTGTGGAGAAGCCTGACCAGCCCCTGTGGTATGTCCGCTGCAACTGGACGGATCCGACGTATGACAAGTTCTCCGAGACGGTGTCAATCAACCTCAACAAGGCGCACAGGAACTACAAGTACATTGACAGGAACTCGAAGACATTTGACCAGCAGCTTCTCAGTGAGATTATATCCTCGGCCCTCTGCGTAATCATAAGCAAGCTGAAGTCAAACGAGAACGACTGGAACAGCACTGTAAGCGGCACTGGCATAGAGGACGGCAGCGTGTCGCAGGCCGTGAACTATTTCATACAGACCCTGGAATGGGATGTGTCAAGCCCCGAGATAACTGCAATATCAGTCAGGAAGTTCATGGACGGGAAGGTGATGAAATGAGGACGGTGGAACTGACGCGGGACCAGGCCGAAGTTGTAATGGAAGAGTGGAAAAACAGTCATAAAGCCCCTGCTGATATCGGCCGTGAGTGGCTTGACATGCGTGCGGAGCTGACGGCTTTCTACAATACCTACAGCAAGTCCCGGGGGCTTGAGTTTGACAGGTACTACCTTGACGTTCACATGGGACTGGCTCTGTCAGAGTATCTCAGGCAGCGTGATTTCACCCTGAGGCAGGCAGCCGATGACGGCATGTGGAGGTTCCTCTCGCTGAGGGTCGTTCCGGAACTTGTGGCCCGCAGATGGCCAAGGGACACCGGCGAGCATTACTATTCAAGACCGACCAGGAACTGGCTCAGATCGATATGGTGGTATGTCTACCTGTCATGGCAGGGGGACTCCGGCTCAACGGAAAAGGTTCTCGGGTCGCCAAACTTCAGCACTGACACCATACTGAACCTCGAGGAGAGAACCGGACGGAAGGGAACATACGTGGGGGTCTACCGGCAGATTATGTCCATCTACAGCA
>Ga0256404_1010435_pt1 | contig 12834 bp, 13 predicted proteins | sample RumenRJG_01DNA_FD_185990 | JGI IMG/M metagenome (GOLD analysis project Ga0256404, IMG submission 185990) | Bovine rumen microbial communities from Lethbridge, Alberta, Canada - RJG_01 | ecosystem: Host-associated > Mammals > Digestive system > Stomach > Rumen | place: Canada: Alberta | collected...
TATGCCCTTTTATATAGAATTGTAATTAAAAAAAGAAAAAAGGCATGCTCTCTTAATTGAAGGAACATGCCTAAAATCTTAAGTTAATGACATTGCATATTTAAGACAATAATCTATCATATAAAGTGCCGATACTATTTTCCCATTTTCCTTATATACAATTACATTATCCGGACCATAGAATTTATCAAAGAATGAATTAACGTATTCCTTAGTATCTCCAAATGTATCAATCCATAACTTCTTAAGTTCATCAACCTGATTACTTTTTTCGCTTAACTTATTACTTTGCATCTTTGAACGTCACCAAACCCTTTTGAACCATAAATTCCGGAAGATAGGATTCTTTTGCTTTTCTAAGTCCATCAAGTCCCATATCTTCTTCACGGTTTACATATTTATAATCCATTAATTCATTAATAATAAATTGCTGATTTATCATCGGATATGCTCCCGGTATATCTGCAAATGCTTTTTCAAAATTAATATCAAACATTTCATCATTTATTGCTCCACCAAGAGTCACTGCCACAACTCTGTCGTTTGCGCGTATAAGTCCACCAATAAGTCCTAATTTTTCTCTATTCTTAATACTGTTAATCATTATACAGATTTCATCTGCCTTCGACTCATCATCCGCACAAACATTTTTTACACACCATTCTTTTACCATATCGATACACTCATCAGCATTATCATCTGACATCTTCTCGTAACACCAGTTATCATAGGTTTTCTTGAATTTATTAATGTGATTTTTCTTGCCATGATACTTTTTACCTGATAATTCAGCCATGTCTTTTATATTGTATACATAGTCAGCTCCATCTCTCTGATAATTCACCTTGAATTGTCCCGGGTATATTCTATCTATAATTGCAAAAATTTCAGGTTCAACATCTCCAATTGCAAGCTCAATATCATTATCTTCGGTATATTTAATTAGATTTTCAATACCTTTCCCTATACCAGACATTACAAATGGAACACCAAAAAATATCATTCCATCTATATTATATTTTATATATAAATCACTATCATCAAATGCTATCTCTGTGTTATATTCATCTACCCACATAATAATGTTAGTAGGTGTATAATCGCATGCATTATGCTTTACATATTTCAATGCACGCATGATATTATCTATATCATCTAATGTTGGTTTTCTAAAATTCAATTTACTCATAATTCCTCACTTACTTCACACTATAAATATTCTCTAAAATACATGTCTTGTAAAAAGTTTTACAAATATAATTATATTGTATTCCTACAAATATTTACCAAATAAATTAGGTATGCGTAAATTTACACATACCTAATAATTTCACACTTATAATACCTTTGATAAAAATTCCTTTAATCTTGGGTTCTTTGGATTATCAAAAAATTCTTTAGGCTCATTTTCTTCCATAATGATACCCTCGTCAATAAATAATACACGATTTGCTACTTCTCTTGCAAATCCCATCTCATGCGTTACAATAACCATTGTCATGCCATCATCTGCTAAATCCTTCATAACCTGGAGAACTTCTCCAACCATTTCAGGATCAAGTGCTGATGTAGGTTCATCGAAAAGCATAACGTCAGGTTCCATACATAAAGCACGTACAATTGCTATTCTCTGTTTCTGCCCACCGGAAAGTTGTGATGGATATGAATTAGCTCTATCATCTAATCCAACTTTCTTCAGTAATTCCATTGCTTTAGCTTCAGCCTCTTCTTTTGACTTCTTTAAAAGCTTCATGGGAGCTATTGTCATATTCTTTAGAATCGTCATATGTGGAAATAGATTAAATTGCTGGAAAACCATTCCCATCTTCTGTCTATGAACGTTTATATTAACCTTTGGATCTGTAATATCCGTTCCCTCGAAACATATTGTTCCGTCAGTAGGTTCTTCTAACAGATTAAGTGTTCTTAAGAATGTAGATTTGCCTGAACCCGATGGTCCGATTACTACTACTACATCACCTTTTTTGATTTCTGTACTAATTCCCTTTAATACATCTACTTTTCCAAAACTCTTCTTAAGGTTGTCAACTTTTATTAATACATTCTCATTAGTGGTCACTATTACGCAACCTCCTTTCAAGTTTTGATACAAGTGCTGTAAGTATCATAACAATAATAAGATAAATAATTGCTACTGCAATAAGCGGATATAAAGCTTCAAACGTACGGCTTCTGATAAAATCTCCACCTTTTGTCAAATCCTGTATTCCAATGTATCCTGCTACGGAAGTTTCTTTCAATAATACGATAAACTCATTAGATAAAGCAGGCAAAACATTCTTAAATGCCTGTGGAAGAACTATAAATACCATTGTCTGGATATAGTTAAAACCAAGGCTTCTTCCTGCCTCAAACTGGCCATTATCTATTGACATAATACCTGAACGTACAATCTCTGCCACATATGCACCTGAGTTGATACCAAATGCCATTATGGCTACAAATGTCTTACTTGTGTCAGGTGCCGTAAAAATACAGTAGAATGAAATAAGTAACTGTACTAATACAGGTGTTCCTCTGATTACTGTCAGATACACTTTACATATAAAATTAAGTAATCCAATTATAAATCTCGAAAAACCCTTTTTCTTAGAATGGTTCTTATCATGTGTAGAACGTATAATTGCCACAATAAAACCTATCAATATACCGATAATTACAGCACATACCGCAATAATAAGCGTTTCTTTCAAACCATCTAAAAGGTATCTGTATCTATGGTCATCTATAAAGTTTTGAGTAAATTTTCTTTTGAATTCAGCCATTTTTATCAAATCCTATTTCTTTCTAATCATTATTTTTTTCTAACGATAATAACCTGTTTTGCCTTTGTATAACTCTGTGTAAAGTCAATATTCTGAAGTCTGTCTTCTGTAACTGTAATTCCTGCAAGACCGATATCATCTTTGCCTGTTGAAACTGCTGTAATAATTGAATCGAACTCGATATTATCAACAACTAATTCCATACCAAGTTTATCTGCAATTGCCTGTGCTATATCCACATCAATACCAACAACTTTTCCATCTTCCACATATTCATATGGTGGGAATTCTGCGTTAGTTGCCATTCTTAATTTACCATTATTTCTTTCAATACCATCAGCTGATTTATATGGTTTTGTACCTGCTTCTTCTCCGATATAGTTGCTAACTATTTCGTCTAATTCGCCATCACCTATTAATTCATTTAAAACGCCATCTATTTCATCTTTTAATTTATCATTACCTTTTGCGACGCAAATTGCATATTCTTCTTCTTCAAATGGCTCTTCTAATATCTTTAAGTCACTATTTTTCTCAACAAAAACCTTAGCTGGCTGCTCATCAATGATTACACAGTCAATTTTACCCTGTTTAAGAGCCTGTACTGCATCTGTACCTTTGTTATATCTTTCCATTTTAACATCTTTGATATCTGAAGCATAGATATCACCTGTTGTTCCTAACTGAACACCTATTTTCTTACCTTCCAAATCATCAATGCCGTTAACTTTGTTTGCAGGAATACTACTGCTTCCACATGCACATAATGAAAGTGTAGCTGCTGCTAATAATACTGCTAATTTCTTTTTCATAATTGTAATCTGCTCTCTGCCCTGACCAAAAACTTCAGAATATAATTTATATTCATTATTAATAAGAATAATGCTATCAGGCAGTGCATCTCCTTCTTCATTTTTTTTGCACTATTCACTTAAAATCCTTGAATAGTGTATCTCAAAATCTTAAAAAAAGCAAGTTAATATAAATTCTTTTTCTTACATATAAATATTGTACCAAAATACGATACCGCTGCCATTATAAATGCAAAGAATAAAGCAACTATATTATGTCCACTAATAATATGGAAGATTTTGTAAGTAAGTGCTGTAACAACGCCCATAAATACCGAACATACCATTGGTATAAGGAATGTTTTAATATATTCCTGCGTATAACCGACATATTTATTAAGTGATACCAGATTAAGTACAAGTACTACAATCGGAAATGTAGCATTACCTATTACAATTGCATATATTCCAAGATTAGTAAACTTAAGCAGACCAAATACCAGCACAATATGAACTATAAGAGAGATACAAGAGTGAATTACAGGTATATTCATCTTATCAATGCCCTGAAGTGCTGAACTTGTAACCGTTGAAATAGTATAAAATACAACTGCAATAGCACCAATCTTTAGCATCATTCCACCCTGGTCACTGTCATATCTTGAAAATAATAATTGAACCATTGGTTTACCAAGAACTACAAGACCAACGAATGATGGCATCGCAATGAACATATTTGCACCAATTGTTGCAGAAATCTTTTCACGTATTGTAGAATATTCCTGTTTCTCTTTTGATGCAACAATACTAGGAAGTAATGACGCTGACATCGCTGAAGCTACTCCCATTACTACACCTGTAAGTATTACATAACTTGAATTAAAGTTACCGATACTTGTCTTAATCTCTGACGAAGTCATACCTGCACTGGTCATCAATTTTCCATATAACACATCATCTATTAATGCACTTATCTGATAAAATGTCTGTCCGATAATTATAGGAATCATTGTAAATATAATATCTTTGTATATATTCTTATATGGTTCATCCACACTATAGATATCACGTTTAACTCTTCTTGTAAATGTAGGATAGTATACAATAAATAAAATCAATAAGAATGTAAGCCCAAAGAACGCACCAAAGGCTGTACCCATAGTACCGCCTGCCGCACCATAACCATCAACCTTTGCTGAACCTTTATATGCTCTTACTAAAAATGCTCCTGCCGCTATACTTACAACCGCATTAACTATCTGTTCAATAAGCTGTGAAATGGCAGTTGGAATTGTAGTTCCCTGCCCCTGATAGAAACCTCTGAACACACCTAATACTGAAACTATAAATATTGTAGGTGCAAGTACCCTTAGAGGAAGTGCTATTCCTGAATATGCAGAATAGAAATGTTTTTCAATAAAGTCTGCACCAAAATACAGAATAAGTGCTGCCGTACCACCAGTACATACAGATACTGTTACTGATGAAATGAATATCTTTCTTGCATCTCTGTATCTGTGGTTAGCCAGACGTCCCGAAATCAATTTAGAAACAGCCATAGGCAAACCATATGATGACAGAACTAACATTATATTATATACGTTAAATGCTGCTCCATATATACCGTTTGCCTCTGCTCCTATTATATTTACCATGGGAATTCTGTATACAAGACCAATTATTCTTACGAATATTCCTGCCATTGCAAGAATTCCACCATGCATAATTATATTTTTAATACTTTTCTTCTGATTCATATTTCCACACCAATCTATTCATATTTATTTTTTTACACGAAACGACAGGCATATTATATTACAATTTATAATTTTAATCTATATAAAAAAGTAAAATTTTTGTTAACTATTGAATATTCTCAATAAAATATCCGTATCTATATAACAGCTTCTTTCATTGATTTTACATAATCACGAAGATGTGAAGCTGCATCTTCACCATATTCTGCAATAATTTTTACGATTGCACTTCCGACAATTACGCCATCTGCAAATTCTGAGAAATGTTTAGCCTGTTCTGGTGTGCTTATACCAAATCCAATCGCTGCCGGTGTATTTGTACTTTCTTTAATTACTTTTACAATTGACTCAAGGTCTGTCTTAATCTCTGAACGTACGCCTGTTACACCCATTGAGGATACTACATATACAAAACCTGTTGCTTCTTTAGCTATCATCTCTATACGTTTAGCTGATGTAGGAGCAATCATAGATATAACGTCTATATTATGTGCTTTTGCAAAAGGAAGTATCTCTCCTTTCTCTTCGTATGGCATATCAGGAATAATTAATCCGTCAACTCCACATTCATTACATCTCTTCATAAATGCCTCATATCCATAATGAAATACAGGGTTTAAGTATGTAAGAAATACAAGTGGAACATCTGTCTTAGTTCTTATCTTCTTAACTGTTTCAAATACTTTTTCTACAGTACAGCCCGCACTAAGCGCTCTTATATTAGCTTCCTGTATTACTGATCCCTCGGCTATCGGATCAGAAAAAGGTATGCCTATCTCTATTAGGTCTGCTCCTGCATTTGCCATTTCTAATACAAATTCTTCTGTTTTATCAAGACTTGGATCTCCTGCTGTAAGAAATCCTATGAATGCTTTACCATTCTTGAATGCATTTTCTATTCTACTCATGTAAGTCCACTCCTCTATATCTTGCTATTGCCGCAACGTCTTTATCTCCACGTCCTGACAGGCATATTATTATTATTTCATCTTTCTTCATTGTTGGTGCTAATTTAATAACCTCTGCAACTGCGTGAGCGCTTTCAATCGCACATATAATTCCCTCTGTTCTTGCAATATATTCAAATGCATTTACTGCTTCATCATCAGTAATACTTACATATTTTGCTCTTCCAACAGAATTAAGATATGCATGCTCAGGTCCTATTCCAGGATAATCAAGTCCTGCTGATATCGAATACACAGGTGCAATCTGTCCCTCGTCATTCTGACAAAATAACGATTTCATACCATGAAATACACCAAGGCTTCCCTTTGCAATAGTTGCAGCATGTTTATCAGTATCAATTCCTCGTCCTGCTGCTTCACAGCCTATAAGTTTTACATTCTCATCATTAATGAAATTATAGAACATTCCCATTGCATTGCTTCCGCCGCCGACACAAGCTACTACTGCATCAGGTAAACGTCCCTCTTTCTCTAATATCTGCTCTCTTGCTTCCTTACTTATTACACTCTGGAAGTCTCTTACTATCATAGGAAATGGATGTGGTCCCATAACTGAACCTAAAACATACTGTGTATCGTCAACTCGTCTTGTCCATTCCTTAAATGCTTCATTAACTGCATCTTTAAGTGTCATTGTACCACTTGTAACTGCGTGTACTTTCGCACCTAATAATTCCATACGGTATACATTAAGTGCCTGACGTTCAGTATCTTCCTTTCCCATAAATATTTCACATTCCATTCCAAGAAGTGCTGCTGCGGTAGCTGTTGCCACACCATGCTGACCTGCTCCTGTTTCAGCTATAACTCTTGTCTTACCCATCTTCTTAGCCATAAGAACCTGGCCTAACACGTTATTAATCTTATGAGAACCCGTATGATTCAGATCTTCACGTTTAATATATATTTTAGCACCACCTAAATCTTTAGTCATCTTCTCGGCATAATATAAAAGTGATGGTCTGCCTGCATATTCTTTTAATAATGTATTCAATTCATCATTAAATTCTTTGTCATTTTTATAAAAAGCATATGCTTCATCTAATTTCTTTATCTCATTCATCAGAGTTTCCGGTATATATTGTCCACCGAAATCTCCAAATCGTCCATTTTTCAAATAACTGTTTTCCATTATTATGTATCCTTTCCGTCATTTTGGTTTAGTATTTAATATTTTATGCTTTAAATTCTCTTACAGTTCTTATGACATTTTTAATTTTATCATAATCCTTAAAACCATCTGTTTCAACACCACTACTAAGATCTATCGCATATGGCTGTAACTTAAGTGCGGCTTCTAAATTACTTTCATTAATTCCACCTGCCAAGAAATATGGTCTTTCTATATTATTAACATAACACCAGTCAAAGCTTTCACCTGTTCCGCCATTACCATTATCAAGTAATATATAATCTGCATCTGATTCATTAGCCATCTTGATATCTTCATATGAATTAATCTTAAATGCCTGGATAATCTTAGCATCAGTCTTGTATCTAAGACTTTTAATATATGTTTCATCTTCACTTCCATGAAGCTGAACAATATCTATTATACTATTATTTGCTATATCCGCAACCTTATTAATGTCTTCATTTACAAATACGCCGACGGCACGTATATTCTCATTAAGCATTTCTCTTAATTCTTCGGCTTTTCTTACATCAATCTGTCGTCTGCTCTTTGCAAATACAAAACCAATATAGTCAGGCATTAATTCATTAACATAATCAATATCGCATTTTCTTGATAAACCACATATCTTAATCTTAGACATATATTTCTCCATTCTTAAATATATTAAACTACTTCAGATTTTAAATCTTTAATCATTGCTGCCTTATCATCGCATTTCATTAATGTCTCTCCTATTAACACAGCATTAACTTCATTTTCGACAAGTCTCTTTATATCTTTAGAATTCTTAATTCCACTTTCTGATACAAAGATAATATCTTTATCAACTGACTTTCGCAGATTAATGCTGTTATTAATATCCACAGTAAAATCTTTAAGATTCCTGTTATTCACGCCTATGATTCTTGCTCCACATCTTATGGCCTTTTGTATTTCTTCTTCGTCATGTGCTTCAACAAGTACCGACATTCCTAAGTCATCTGCAATTTTAAAATATCTCTTTAATGTCTCTTCATCTAATATTGCACATATAAGTAATATTGCACTTGCTCTTATTACCTTCGCTTCATATATCTGAATTTCGTCTATTATAAAATCTTTTCTTAACAATGGAATATCCACATTTTCACTGATTTCTTTAAGATAATCCACGCTTCCTTTAAAGTAATCCGGCTCCGTAAGCACAGAAATTGCATTTGCACCTGAAGCTTCATATTCTTTTGCTATTTCTACATATGGAAAATCTTTTGCTATAATGCCTTTTGATGGAGATGCCTTTTTCACTTCGCATATAAATGCAATTGGTTTTGTCTTAAGTGCTTTTTCGAATCTATATTTATCCTTATCATTCTTTGCAAGTTCTATTGCATCTTCCTTGATTTTATTAACATTTTCATTCTCATAGATTTTCTTAACACGAATCTTCGTGCTTTCAACTATCTTGTCTAATATCATTTTAGTTCAATCCTTTTTCATTATACATATTTATGTATTTTACTTTATATATTCTCTACATATTTGTATATGCTTTTCTTTATGTATTTTTCGCATATTTATATATTTTTTAATATATGTTTCTATAAATTTGAGAGTTTAACAAATTCTTCTAACTGTTTTAATGCCTTTCCACTTTCTAATGTTTCTCTTGCAATTTCTATACCCTCGCTTATGCTAACATCAGGTTTTGCAATATGTATGGCAGCTCCGGCATTGATAAGTACGGCATCTGTCTTTGGTCCTTTTGCACCTTTTAAAATATCTAATGCATATGCTGCATTTTCCTGTGGTGTTCCACCCTCAATATCTTTCTTATCGCATCTTGTGAAGCCATAATCTTCAGGATTAATCACATATGATGTATACTTTCCATCTCTCACTTCACATACAGTTGTAGGTGCGCTCATTGAAATCTCATCAATCTTATCCTGACCGTAGACTACCATCGCATTATTTACACCAAGATTAAATAATACTTTGGCAAGTGGCTCTACAAGTTCTTCATCATATACACCAAGTAACTGCATATTTGCACCTGCAGGATTAGTCAAAGGTCCTAAGATATTAAATATTGTTCTAATGCCTAATTCTTTTCTTACGGGACCTACATATTTCATAGATGCATGGTAACTCTGGGCAAATAAGAAGCAAATTCCTATCTTATCAAGTATTTCTGCACTTTTTTCAGGTGGAATAGCAATATTTACTCCTAAAGCTTCTAATACATCTGCAGTACCACATTTGCTTGAAGCTGCTCTGTTACCATGTTTAGCAACTTTAACACCTGCTGCTGATACAATAATTGATGCAATTGTTGATATATTAATTGAGTTAGAACCGTCTCCACCTGTTCCGACGATTTCAAGTACGTCCTGATGATCTAAGAGTTTTACACTATGCGCTCTCATACCTTTAGCACTACCTGTTATCTCTTCAATTGTTTCACCTTTCATACTCATTGCTGTAAGAAATGAACTAATCTGAACATCAGTAGCTTTTCCACTCATTATTTCGTCCATTACTTCCATTGCCATATCATATCCGATATCCTCTTTTTTTGCTAATTTTAATATTGCTTCTTTAATCATAATTAACCTCTTTTCCATATGTCTTGCATATTTATAAAATATCTTCGCATATTATATTTTTTATATTTTTATATTTTTATATTTCCTATATATTTTTCTTCTTTATGTTCATTAGTCCCCTAAGAGACTTTTAGTATCTGAAACTTGATTATAATATTTTCATATTAAATATTTAAGAAATTCTCAATTATTGTTCTTCCGTCTGGTGTTAATATTGATTCCGGATGAAACTGTACACCATATATATCATATTTCTTATGTTCTACCGCCATAATCTCATCATCATCTGTCACTGCCGTAATCTTTAACTCATCACTTAATGACTCTTTATCTGCTGCAAGCGAATGATATCTGGCTACTTTTATTTTATTACCAAGTCCTTTGAATATCTTTGACTCATTATCTAATGTAATCTCTGATTGCTTACCATGCATTAGCTGTTTAGCATATGTGATTTTCGTTCCAAAGGCTTCACAGATTGACTGATGTCCTAAACATACACCAAGAATCTTATACTTGCTGCCAAGTTCTTTTATAACATCTATACATACACTTGCTTCTGATGGACGTCCGGGACCCGGCGAAATAATAATTGCTTCCGGTTTTAATTCATCTATTTCTTTGACACTTAGTTCATCATTTCTGATAACTTTAATGTCACTATTTATTTCACCAATTAACTGAACCAGATTATATGAAAAGCTATCATAATTATCAATCAATAAAATCATTTGTATTTTCCTCCGTTTCTTAAATATTTTCTGCTATTTCAAGTGCTGTTAATACTGCTTTTGCTTTATTAATACATTCCTTAAATTCATTTTCAGGAACGCTGTCTGCCACTATTCCTGCACCTGACCTTATGAATACTTTGCCATTTTTCTTAAATGCAAGTCTGATTGCTATACATGTGTCCATATTTCCCGAGAAATCAAGGTATCCGATTGCACCACCATATACACCTCTCTTGTTATTCTCAAGTTTATTTATTATCTTGCAAGCTCTGATTTTAGGTGCTCCAGACAATGTTCCTGCCGGTAATACTGCTTCAATCGCATCTACTGCATCCTTATCATCTCTTATCTTTCCATATACTGTCGAACCGATATGCATTACGTGCGAATATCTCTGTATCTCCATATATTTTTCAACTTTGACACTTCCATATTTACAAATCTTTCCTAAATCATTTCTTCCTAAATCTACTAACATATTGTGTTCTGACAATTCTTTCTCATCTGCAAGAAGTTCTTTTTCTAATTTCTTATCTTCTTCATCATCTTTTCCTCTTGGTCTTGTTCCCGCTAACGGAAATGTTCTGACTTCACCATTTGTAACTTTAACAAGTGTTTCTGGTGAAGCACCTGCCATTTCTATATCACCGCTTGAGAAATAGAACATATATGGTGATGGATTAAGTGTTCTAAGGGTTCTATATGTATCAAAAAGACTTCCCTCATAGTCCGCTTCGATTCTGTTAGATAAGACTAATTGGAATATATTTCCCTCTTTTATATGATTCTTTGTAATCTCAACCTTTTTCTTATATTCATCTTCTTCAAACAGATATCTGTAATCTGAAGTCTTTCTTCCTTTAGGTATCTCTTTAGCCTTATAATTTGTAATAAGGTCAATCATTTTCTCTAGTTCCTTAATAGCTTTATCATAATCATTTTCGATATTTTCTAATTTAACATTCTGTATAAGTATTATCTTCTGTCTGAAATGGTCAAACGCTATTACTTTATCAAACAACATTAAATCTACATCTTTAAAATGTTCTTCGTCTTTAGCATCAAGATTTAATGACTGTTCTGCATATTTTATATAATCATATGAGAAATATCCTACAAGTCCGCCCGTAAATGTTGGAAGATAATCGTATTTCTTACTTTTATAGTCATTAAGTATTTCTCTGATGTATTGTCCCGGATTACTTGTAAGAACTTCTAATTCCTTTTCTCCTTTTATTACTAATCTTGAATTAGTACAGGTTATCTCCATCTTTGGTTCATAACCTAGGAATGTATATCTTCCCCAGTTTCTATTATCCTCTATACTCTCTAACATATAGCAATGACTGCTTACGCTCTTTAATATTTTCATAACCTCAATCGGTGTTTTTATATCTGATAAAATCTCTGTACTTATTGGTACAATCTTATATTCTTCTGACTTCTTTAATTCAATCGCTTCTTCAATTGATGGTAAAAATTTCATACAAAAAACCTCCATTTCTTTATGTCAGACATTCCAAAATGAAGGTTCTATATTATGTTTAATTATCTGTAAATTCATATGGTAATAAACTATATTCTATTCCGCTTTTATATCTTGTTATGTAATGTTTTCCTATCTAATAAAAAAGTCCCTGACAAAACATCTCTGTTCTGTCAAGGACGAATATACTTTCGCGGTACCACCTTGATTTACGATAAATCGTACACCTTATTCAGAATACTAACATATTCCTAGCAACTAACGTATGCAATACGTCATGAGATACTAAGTAAAATACTTTTCATCATGCCCTCTGTGGTCCATTTAATAATCTGCGTTTTGTCGATTCTCAGCATCACGACTCTCTGTAAATGCACAACTATTTTTATCTCCACATCAACGGTTTACATATTTATTTTTGTATATATTACCTCATATGCATTTATTTGTCAATACTTTTTCTACTTGAGTTTCCGCATTTTTATCCACAACAGCATTATTATGAGTTCATTGTTATAAACAACTTTAAAAAAATGACCGAAAAATAAGGAATCTTCTTTCTTTTTGATGTAAAATTAAAGTGATAAAA
>Ga0256404_1010437_pt1 | contig 12834 bp, 12 predicted proteins | sample RumenRJG_01DNA_FD_185990 | JGI IMG/M metagenome (GOLD analysis project Ga0256404, IMG submission 185990) | Bovine rumen microbial communities from Lethbridge, Alberta, Canada - RJG_01 | ecosystem: Host-associated > Mammals > Digestive system > Stomach > Rumen | place: Canada: Alberta | collected...
CGCCACTCCTTGCACTTGTCATTCAGGTGCTGCATGACGGAAAGGGCGAATTCCTTACCCTGGGGGTCCGTATGGGAAACGCCCAGCATCCGGTAGGTCATCTCATTGAGACCCGCATACCCCAACGAAATCGTCGAATAGTTTCCGAAGAGGAGCTTGTCGATCTTCTCCCCCTTCTTCAGGCGGGCCAGAGCCCCGTACTGCCAGAGGATGGGAGCCACGTCGGAAGCCGTGCCCATCAAGCGCTCGTGGCGGCACTGCAGAGCCCGGTGGCAGAGCTCCAGGCGCTCGTCCAGAATCTCCCAGAACTTGTCCATATCCCCGTAGGAGGAGCAGGCCACGTCGACGAGATTGATGGTGCAGACGCCCTGGTTGAAGCGGCCGTAATACTTGTGGCGGCCCTTCTCGAAGTTCAGTTCGCCGGACTTATTGTCCGCATCGCAGAGACCCTCGGGCTGGGATTCATTGTCCGGAGTCAGGAAGGACCGGCAGCCCATGCAGGGATATACGTCGCCCTTGTCCCGCTTCATGATCTTGGCCGAAATGTAATCCGGCACCATGCGCTTGGCCGTGCACTCGGCGGCCAGCTCTGTCAAATAATAATACTTGCTGTCGGGGTTTATATTATCCTCATCAAGCACGTAAATCAGCTTGGGGAACGCGGGAGTGATCCAGACCCCCTTCTCGTTCTTGACGCCCTGCATACGCTGGCGCATGACTTCTTCGATGACCATGGCAAGGTCGTCGCGGGTGCGGCCCTCGGGCACTTCGTCGAGGTACATGAAGACCGTGACGAAAGGCGCCTGGCCGTTGCAGGTCATCAGGGTGATGAGCTGGTACTGAATCGTCTGGACCCCGTCCTTGATTTCTTCCTTCAGGCGCATCTCGGTGACCTTGTCGATTTTCTCGTCGTCAAGGGGCTCGCCGACGGCCTCCATTTCAGCGACGACCTTCTTCCGAAGCTTCTGCCGGGAAATGTCGACGAAGGGGGCCAGATGGGATAATGTAAAACTCTGCCCTCCGTACTGATTCGAAGCCACCTGAGCCACGATCTGGGTTGTGACGTTGCAGGCGGTGAAAAAGCTGTGGGGCTTTTCAATCATGGTCTCAGAAATGACCGTTCCGTTCTGCAGCATGTCCTCGAGGTTGATGAGGTCACAGTTGTGCTCCCGCTGGGCGAAGTAGTCGGAGTCGTGAAAGTGGATAATGCCCTCTTCGTGCGCCTTGACGATTTCGGCCGGAAGCAGAATCCGCTTGGTGAGGTCCTTACTTACCTCGCCTGCCATGTAATCCCGCTGGGTCGAGTTGATGACCGGGTTTTTATTACTATTTTCCTGCTTGACCTCCTCGTTCATCTGGTCGATGAGCGAAAGGATGCCGTCGTCGGTGGTATTGGTCTTGCGGGAGAGCTCCCGCTGGTAGCGGTAGCGGACATAAAGGCGCGCGACCTCATAGCCCCGCATCTCCATGATGCCCTTTTCCACCATATCCTGAATGTCCTCGACGTTCACGGCGTGGGGGCTGTCGGCCACCTGCTTTGCGATTCCGTCCGCAACGGCACGAATCTGGGCGTCGGACATCTTGTGAATGTCGTCGACCTCGTGGTTGGCCGCCTTGATGGCATTGATAATCTTCATCTCATCAAATGAGACTTCCGCCCCGTTCCGCTTGATGATATTGGTGCGAACCTCAAGCAAGTTCTGATCCATGGTGCACTTTCCTTCCCTTCATATAGGATATGACTAATATAAGGCCTCTCGTCTGTCCCCGTCTTCCGCGTGCCGGCACGAATTGCCGACAAGCTCTATAGCGCGAAAAACGCACGCAATGCGTGCATCACTCTGAAGGCCATATAAACAGTGACCTGCACGATTTCCAAAGCTTATATCAAACTTTGCAAATCGTGCTATCCTTTGTTTCACAAACGTTTCACAAGATTTAGGTGTTAAACAAGATTTCAACTACCATATCTTGTGGGCAAGTGTTATAATACACTAGTCGCCCGGAAATGTGAAGAGGGAATTTCACAATTTCTCCACAAAAATTCTCAGGGGGACAAAAAAGCTAGAAAGAGAAGTTTATTTTTGACATGAATTACGGAAGAATCTACTATGCGGACATCGCCAACGGGGTCGGCTGCCGGACCAGCCTCTTCCTCTCCGGCTGCCGCAACCACTGCAAGGAATGCTTCAACCCCGAGACCTGGGACTTCGACTACGGAGCTCCCTTCGACGTATCCGTCCAGGACAAGGTCATCTCTTCCATCAAGCCTCCTTATATAGAAGGCCTCTCTATCCTGGGCGGTGAGCCCATGGAACCCGAAAACCAGGAAGCCCTGCTTCCCTTCCTTAAGGACGTGAAGACTGCCTGCCCCGCGAAGACCGTCTGGCTATACTCCGGCTTCACCTGGGAAGAGCTGACCGGGCAGGTCCCGGACGCCCGCTGCCGGACCGAGTGGACCGATGAAATCCTCCCCCTCGTGGACATCCTGGTGGACGGCCGCTTTGAGCTTGAAAAGAAAAATATTTCCCTCAAGTTCCGAGGCTCCGAAAACCAGCGCATCATCAAAGTACCAGCCTCCCTGAAGGCAGGAAAGCCGGTACTGGCAGATGAATATATGTAAGTTCAACCGAAGAGGTGAAAACCTTTCTTTGCTACCGTTTCGTTCGTCTCAATTCCGACGAAGTCGTAACCGGTATCTTCGATGGCCTTTTGGATGGCCCCCTCGTCCGGCTTCTCTTCACTTTCGAAGGAAGCAAGATTCTTCACATGGCTTGCCTTCAGCTTCTTTGCAGCGGGATAGGCCTTCCGTATGGCCTCCTTAATGTGGGTCTCGCACATGGAGCACATCATGCCGCCGACATTCACTTTCGTCTCATACATAGCTTTCTCCTTATAGGAAACCCCGGCCGATTCGACCGGGGTTTGTATACATATTTTCTGAGGCCCACCGGCTGATCAGTTCCGGTGGTCTTTTTCATACTCCTTCTGCCATTTCTGCACTTCCCGGAGTTTCTTCTTATCTATATTCTTCGGGGCCGAAGCGCAGGAGCTGCAGCTTCCCCCGGCACAGCCGGAGCAGCCCTGCCCGGAGACTTCCTTCTTCAGTTCCCGGTACGCTGCCCGCGCCGCGAAAAAAATCACGACCGCAAGGAGGGCTATTATTATAATATTTCCTACTATCGGGGACATAAGATGCCTCCTCTCTTGTATTTAGGCCGCGGCCTTCGCGCCCTCTTCAGCAGGCGTCCACCCTTTCCGGAAGAGGCCATAAATGATGGCGGCAGCAACAAGGATTGCTGCAAATGTGCCGGGGCCGAAGGTGAGCTCGCCGGTGATGAGACCGCCGAACTGATAGAACATCAGGGCCATGCAGTAAGCCCACAGGCACATCCAGCCGATGGCTGCCCAGGTCCACTTGCGATTGTTCATCTCCCGCTTGATGGCGCCGATGGCCGCAAAGCAGGGAGCGCACAGGAGATTGAAGACCATGAAGGCAAAGCCGGCAGCTGCCGTGTAGTCCGCAGCAACGAGGGGCCAGATGGACTCGCCGTTGTCTCCGAGGTCATCACCCTGGTAATTATAAAGCGTTCCGAAGGTAGCGACAACATTTTCCTTGGCAACGAGGCCGGTAATGGTCGCAACGGCCGGCTTCCACTTGCCGAAGCCGAGGGGACGGAAGATCGGGCTGATGGCCTGGCCGACAGAAGCAAGGATGGAGTCATCCATGGAGTTGACCTGATCGACCGATACATGCCGCTTTTCTGCCAGATTCTCGAGATAAGCCTGGTCTTCTTCAATGCCCTGCTCTTCCCACTGGTTGGCCACCATACCGAAGTGACCGTTGACAACGCCGAAGTTCGACAGGAACCAGATGATAATTGTGGAAATCAGGATGACGGACCCGGCCCGCTTGATGAAGGACCAGCCACGCTCCCAGGTTGCCCGGAGTACGTTTCCTGCGGAAGGAATGTGGTAGGCAGGAAGCTCCATGACGAAGGGGGCAGGCTCGGATGCGAGCGGTTTGGTCTTCTTTAATATTATTCCTGAAAGAACAATGGAAGCGATTCCGATGAAGTAGGCGCTGACTGCGATCAGAGGGGAGTTCCCGAAGATGGCACCGGCAATCAGGCCGATGATCGGGAGCTTGGCTCCGCAGGGCATGAAGGTCGTCGTCATGACGGTCAGCTTCCGGTCACGGTCGGATTCAATCGTCCGGGTCGACATGATGCCGGGAACGCCGCAGCCGGTAGCGACCAGGGCAGGAATGAAGGACTTGCCCGAAAGACCGAACTGGCGGAAAATACGGTCCATGACGAAGGCGATTCGGGACATATAGCCGATATCCTCGAGGATGGCCAGGAGTACGAAGAGGACCAGCATCTGAGGTACGAAGCCTAATACCGCGCCGACACCGGCAACGATACCGTCTTGAATCAGGCCGTAAGCCCAGGAGGATTCCGAAAGGCCGAGACCGGTCAGCATCCAGTTGAAGAAATTCGGCACCCACTCGCCGAAGATGACGTCATTCGTGAAGTCGGTGGCCTTGGTACCGATGGAGACAGGCCAGGAGCCCATGGCAATCGCGTACACGAGGAACATGACGCCGGCGAAGATGGGAAGGCCCAGGATCCGGTTCGTCACGATTTTGTCGACCTTATCGGAAACGGTCAGGTGGTCCTTCCGCTCCTTCTTCTTTACCGACTTCTTCACGAGATCCGTGATGTAGTTGTAGCGCTGGTTCGTGATGATGGACTCCGCGTCGTCATCCATCTCCTTCTCGCAGTCTTTGATGTGCTCTTCGATATGGGCCCGCTCGTCGGCTGTGAGGCTGATACCCTCCATGGCCTTTTCATCGCGTTCGAAAACCTTGACCGCGAACCAGCGGAGGGACTTCTTATCGACCTTGGACTCGATGGTCTCTTCGATGTGGGCAATGGCGTGCTCGACAGAGCCCGTGAAAACATGGGGCTCCTCGCCCCGGCCACCCTTAGCTGCTTCGCCGATGGCGGTTTCCGCAACTTTCACTGTGGCGTCGCCCTTCAGGGCCGTCATGGGAATGACCTTGCAGCCGAGTTCTTTCGAAAGGGCCGCGAAATCAATCGTGTCGCCGTTCTTCGTGACCAGGTCCATCATGTTGACCGCGATGACCGTGGGAATGCCCATCTCGAGGAGCTGAGTCGTGAGGTAGAGGTTGCGCTCGATATTGGTCCCGTCGACGATGTCGATGATGGCGTCGGGCTTCTCCTCGACCAAGTACTTCCGTGAAACGACTTCCTCCAGTGTATAGGGGGACAACGAATAGATGCCGGGCAGGTCCTGGATGATCACATCCTTGTGGCCCTTGAGCCGGCCCTCCTTCTTCTCGACAGTGACGCCGGGCCAGTTGCCGACGTACTGATTGCTTCCTGTCAGGTCATTGAACATTGTCGTCTTGCCGCAGTTGGGGTTGCCGGCAAGGGCGATCTTGATCTCTGCCATCGTACGCTCCTCTCTTCTCTTCTTTCCTTCTTATGACTAATATTTTTGCTATACTTTGGTGGACTTTTGTACTGAACTTGCTCTGCGGCCCAATGATGCTGCTTTCCAGGCCTGACTTTGGAGAACTTTTGCAGCTAGCTGCATCATAGGCCCAGAAACTGGCCTGGCCTTGGCGGACTTTTGCAGCAGACTGCTTCATAGGCCCAGGAACTAGCCTGGCTTTGGCGGACTTTTGCAGTAAGCTGCATCATAGGCCCAGACACTGGCCTGGCCTTGGCGGACTTTTGCAGCAAGCTGCTTCATAGGCCCAGGCACCAGACTATCTTTGGTGGGCTTCTGTAATATTCTTCAAAATAAGCCCAGCGATTGGTTCAGTTTTGGAGGGCTTTGGTTACAAAATCCTATGTAGACCCAAACGGCCGTGTTGATAATTATGTTTAATGTTTGTTAGAGATTTCTAACTACGTTTCAAAAAAATTATACCGGCTCGACCTCAAGGATATCCGCATCAGCCTTCCGGAGAGACAGCTCGAAGTTCCGCACCGTCACTTCAACGGGATCGCCGAGAGGCGCTACCTTCCGTACGAAGATGTCCGTCCCCTTCGTAATTCCCATGTCCATGATCCGCCGCTTTGTCGCACCCTCGCCGGCAATCTTCACCACGCGGACCGTTTCGCCCATTTTCACATCACGAAGTTTCATTCTTTCTTCCTTTCATTTTCCTTCCGAAGGTACACACAATATTTTCTCAGCCAGCTGCCGGGTCAGGCAGAGCTTGCTGCTCATCAGCGTGAGTATTACGTCCCCGCCGGTCTGGGAAAGGACCGAGAGGCGGGCGCCGGGCACGAAGCCCAGGTCCGAAAGGTGCTGCTTCGTCTCATCGTTTCCGTGGACCTGGCCCACCATCAGTTCTTCACCGGGGGCCGCAAATGCAAGAGGCATCATCCATCCTACCTTCTTTCATGAAATTTCAGGGACAAATGACCGGTCCGGCCTGCCTTTCATCCGACGGAGCTGTACCTTTCCATCTGAAATAATCCAAAACACTTTCTTTGTCCCATCCGGCACGTAGTTTACTTCCTCTAACTAATATTGTCAAGTATAAACTTTAGAAAGTTTTTATTAATTCTAATTTGTCATTTCAAATTTTAGAATGTGGCAGTTAACTCCTGTTGGTAAAGGAAAATTTTTCTTCAACCAGACTGATTCTTGTGTTAATATATAGGGAATTCAAGGCGGCGGTATATCAAATGGTACTGCCAGAGTATTCAGTGCAACCGCAAGAAGGATATACTTCCGGCGACCGGACGACTCCCGCAGGCGGGAAAAGCCGGTGCCTTATATTATTCATGTAAGAGAAAACGGGGAAAAGATATGAGCGAAATGATGGTAGGGAAATCGGCGGAGGACTACCTCGAATCCATGCTGATGCTGAAGGAGGAGAAGGGCTATATCCGGTCGGTCGACATCGCGGACGAGCTCAAGGTCACGAAACCGTCCGTCAGCCACGCGGTCAAGCTCCTCAGAGAGAACGGATACATCACAATGGACAAGTCAGGGTTTATTACACTGACCGATACTGGTTCTGCGATTGCAGAGAAGATTTACACAAGGCACAAGACTTTGACGAAATTTTTCATAAGTCTCGGCGTCAGCCCGGAAACCGCTTTAAAGGACGCCTGCGAGGTCGAGCACGACCTCTCGGACGAGACGTTCGACGCCCTTTGCAAGCACGCAAAGTCCGGCGCTCTTCCCAAGACCAAGAACAAGAAGACCGAGAAATAAACTCGCTTCTCCATTGACAAGACAGCGGGCCGGGCTTTCTTGGGGCTCCAAAAAACATAGCCAGAAAAAAAGCATCCCCAATTTTGGAGATGCTTTTTATTATGCTTCAATATCCCCGCGGATGAAAGCGCTTACAGCTTCGGCGGCCGGGCCGATATAGGCTTCCCGGTCGGAAAGGCCGGTGCTGGCAATCCGGGAAAGATAGGACTCGTCGTAGGACGCGATGAGAGAGAGGACCCCCTCTCTCATTTTTTTGTCCCCGAAGAAATCTCCGTAGAGGACGACACGGTCCGGGTCAAGAATTGTCATCTCATTTACGATGGCCCGGGCCAGGGTGTCAAAGGCGTAGTCAATGTAAGCGCTTTCATGCTCCTTCAAGGCCGCCGCCCCGACCACGGTTTCAAGGCATCCACGCCGTCCGCAGGTACACTTCTTCCCGCCGGGTTCCGCAATCATATGTCCAATTTCCCCGGCCGCAGCAAGGCTGCCTTCGTAGATTTCTTTTTTGAGAATAATAGTGGAGCCCACGCCCGGCCCCCATTTCACAACAAGCAGGGAGTCATAGGCCTTGCAGTCGTCAAAGAGAAGCTCCGCCATGGCGAAAGAGCGGACATTATTTTCTACGATGACGGGAACGCCAAAGGCCTCCTTAAAAGCAGATGCCAGGTCAACTTCTTTATCCCAGATGCCGTAGGCGTGGCGGCTAATGCCCCGTGCCCGATCAACTTCCCCGACAATGCCGATAGAAACAGCGCGGAGGGGGATGCCGTGCTCTTCATCAGCCAATAGCTGCCTGCCCAGGCCGATAATCCGGTCCAGAAAATCCCCCGGAGCCACGTGGGAATCCGTCTCGACGGAGACTGTCCGATGCAGTTCTCCCCACAGGCTACAGACGGAAATATCCGTCGTATCCACTCCGACATTCACGCAGAGAACCAGACCATAGGCCGGATTCAGGGCCAGCTGCACCTGGTGCCGGCCGGCCCGCTTCGGAGCCTCATTACTTTCCGGCTGCTCTGCCGGTCCGGCGGACATCTGCCCCTCTCCTGCTGCCGGGCTGCCGGCCTCCACCAGAAGACCTTCTTCCAGCATGGGGCGGGTGATCTGCGTGATGGCGGCAGGCGTGAGGCCCAGCGTCTCGGCAAGGGTCTTGCGGGAAGCCCCTCCGTGCTCGAAGATATACTGCAGGAGCATGGCCCGGTTTGCACTTTTGATGCCGGTCATATTTAGGCCGGAATATCGCGATTCAGTCATTTTCTTCTACATAGGGGGGCATAGGGGGGACAGGAACCAAGGAATTCAGCAGCGACGCGGTTTTCCGCCGCTTCTTCCTGCGGTTCCTGACCCCCATCAGGGAATCTTCGTTCAGCCTTCTGTGGTGCGGTCCGGAAGGGGTCTGACCCCCTCTCAGCCAGTGCCGGTGCGGGTGGCAGGAGTTATCAACAGTGGTACCTGTCCCCTACTGTGAACTGGCCATTTCAGGGTACCTGACCCCCAAATAGTTGGCGAGGAAGGCCAGGGACTGGCCGATAGCGCCGTAGGCGACGACGTAGTGGGGCTCCCACCCATCTTCTACGGTACGGTAGACGATGTCTCTGGCGGAATTCCTCGTTTCAACAACGAGGGAGGTGCCGAGGAACTGCTTCGGCTTGTCGAGAATTCTTCCTTCTTCGATGAAGAAGCGGAAGTGCCCGTCCGGGGCCTTTCCGATGCGGAAGATCGTGGCTTCGTCAGAGGCTCTGCAGCCAAACTCGCAGGTGGGGCCAATGTGGCGGTTGCAGTGCTCCCCGATAACTGCCCCGGTATCCTCTCTCGCCAGGGAGCAGGCAGCGGTGCCGCAGTGCCAGAAGGTGATGGTGTTTTCATCTTCATCCATGGAAACCGGATCCCCGAAGAAGCAGGGGCTGCCGGTCAGCTCGGATGCCGCATACATGGACAGGGCCCCATAGGTATCGGCCTCGCAGGCCGCGGGAATGTGGAGGTCGTTTAACATGGCAAGGACCAGGCAGACCGGAGTCCCGAAGGCCGTGAAAAAGTCAGGCCAGCAGCGGGAAGCCAGGGCACCGATATTATTTGTGATACAATAATCTTTATATGCCTTGTAGAGGCGGGCGAAGTCTGTCCGATTCTTTTCAGGCGTATTCTGAAGACCTACGGTTCGGTTTTCAGCATCGGCGAGGAAATCAGCAATCTCCGAATCGCTATAGGACTTTGCCGTATCGATGAGTTCCCGGGCTTCTATGGAAAGAAGTTTTGTCCCGAAGACGCTCATCATCTCATTGTCGTCGGCCCTGCCGAAGCCGAAACCTTCGGGGGTATGGCCGACAGCCAGAAGATTTAAGTGCCGCATATCATAGCGCAGCCGGGCTGCCGCAAGGGCCGATCTCAGAGTCTGCTTTACATTATTCTCATCAGGGCTGCCGAAAACGTAGTTCACGGGCTTTTGTGAAAAGCGGCGCAGAGTGTTGGCGGCGCTGTAGGCCCCGGTCAGGGAGTTGAGGCGCAGTCTCCCGCCGTCGATGGTCGGCTCCCGCAGGGTCCACAGGAGGACCGGGACGTCGGGGAATCGGCGCATGACTTCCGCCGTATAGGCGGCATTTGCGAAGGTAATATTTTGCAGAATAATGAAATCCGGCTCGATGGTGTCAAGGAAGTTTGAAAGCTTGTCGAGGGAAAGCAGCATCTCGTCCGGGAAGGCGCAATCATCCGTAAGACCCGATATCAATTCTTTTGACGCCTCGAAGAGTTTCTGCGCACTCTCTAGGTGAAATGTTCCGACTCCGATCGGCAGGTAGGCTGCCTGAAAATTTTTCTTCATAGTTTCTTCCTTTTATTTGAAAAGCATCAGAATTCCGCTGGCAATCAGGAGGACGTAGGTCAGAAGCATGAAGGTCCTCTGCTGCATACGCCTGAAGAGAGCGCCGCCGATGACCATTCCACCCAGGAGGAAGGGAATGGAGATCAGCTGCTCCCGGACGACCGGGGCGGTGTAGAGGCCGGCTGCAATGTCGCTTGCCAGGATGATTCCGTTCAGAACAATCCACACAGTCGAAATGGTGGAGCGGAAGGCCTCTTTGTCCAGCACGCGGCCGGAGAGGTAGGACACGACCAGGGGCCCGCCGCTCACGAAAATGCCGTGGATGACTCCGGCCCCGGCCAAAACGGCGTCGGACTCCCAGGAGGGAAGCTGCTTCTTTTCCAGAATTTTCACTCCAGCCGTCTTCACCAGCCCCTTCACCGCGATGAAGAGAATGAAGCAGCCGAAGGCGACATAGAGAATCTTCTCATGGCCGACGACCAGGTGCTTCAAGCCAAATCCGGCAAAGATGCCGGCCGCCATGAAGAGGATGATTTTCCCCACCTCCCGGAAGCAGATGGACTTGCGGTGGCCTATAGCCACGTAGACTCCAGCCAGGAGGCCCAGGAAATTCAAGATGGGCTGGGCGGTATTATACCCCACGAGGTCGATGGAAACCGGCATGGCAAGGATTGTTCCAGCAAAGCCCGTGATTCCCTGGATGATGTTTGTAAGCAGGATGACGAGGTAGAAAAGAAGCTGATTCATCTCACTGCCGCCCCGTTCCGCCTGAAAATGTATACATTAATATCATGAATGATCTGTAAGAAAAACCGCCGAAAGATGGCCGCATTACTTTCCTTCCCGCACGACTTTGATGGTGGCGCAGAAGTCCTCGTTTCCGATGCCTTCTTCCATGGCCTTGTCGTAGACCCGGGCCGCGTTCTCTTCGCCGGGCATTTTTACCCCGCACTCCTTGGCCAGACCCAGGCAGATGTGTACATCCTTGTGCTCGTTCGCAATCGAAAAGGCCGTCGTGTAGTCTTCAGCCTTCAGGGCCTCCTTCTTGGAGTCGAGATACCAGTTGAAGGCGCCCCCGTAGGAAACCGCCGTGCAGAAGTCGTCGATGCCGATGCCGTTGGCCGCCGCCAGAGTCAGGGTCTCGTTGACCCCGTTCTGAATCTGGGAAACCAGGGCGTTGTGGCAGATCTTCATGACAAGGCCCTTCCCGTTGTCCCCCATGCGGATGACGTTCTCGCCCATGTATTGAAGAATGGGCAGGGCTCGATTGTAAGCGCTTACACTGCCGCCCACCAGGATGCCCAGCTTGCCGGCGATGGCCGCGGGCTTACTCTTCACGACTGGAGCGTCGATGAACTCAGCCCCCTTTTCCTTCACCATCTTCGAAATCTCGACGGACACGGAAGGGTCGATGGTCGACATGTCGATGCAGAACTTGCTTGAGTCAAGAGCCGGCAGGATCTCCTTATAGACGCTCATGGAGTGCTCGCTCTTCGGCACCATGGAAATGATGACGTCGGACTTTCCGGCCAGTTCCAGCGAAGAGGCACAGCCGACGGCCCCGACCCCCACGAGCTTTTCAATCTTTTCCTTCACGAAGTCAAAGCAGTAGACCGTGTCGTCGTGCTTTTTTACGATGTTTTCGCACATAGACTCTCCCATGATGCCGAGTCCGATGAAACCGATTTTCATGACGAATATTCTCCTTTGTAAGCCCTTACATTATTCTCATTCCGTAACGGTGTTGTCCCAGGCCCTGCAGAACTTCTCGATTCCGAAGTCCGTGTAGGGGTGGTAGATGGAATCCTTGTAGACGGCCAGACCGGCGGTCACGATGTCAGCCCCGGAAACCGCGCAGTCGACGAACTGCTTCGCCGTGCGGACCGCGGCACAGATGATTTCGGTCTTCCCGTAGAAGCCGTAGTTCTGGTAAATCGACACGATGTCGTCTATATATTCCCGGCAGTCCTCGCCGTTACTTTCCTTCCAACCGATGAAAGGGGAAACGAATTTCGAACCGATTTTTCCGGGCAGGATGGCCTGGGCCGCGGAAAAGACGAGGGTCACATTCGTCCGGATGCCTTCGGCCTCGAGGCGGCGGGCCGCCGTAATTCCGCCCAGAGTGCAGGGAATCTTGATGACAAAGTTGGGGGAAATTTTTGCAATCTTCTCGGCTTCCGTCACGAGGGTGTCGGCGTCGCTGATATGGGGATTTACTTCGACGGAAATCGGGAACTTTTCATAGCCGTCCAGGCCTTCCCTCTTCACGAAGGCCGCAAGGTCGTTAATCGCCGTCATGAAAGGCTTGCCGCTGTTCATGATGTGGTTGGGATTTGTCGTCACCCCGTCGATGCCGAAGGTCCCGTAGGCCTCTTCGATTTCATCCATTTTTGCGCTGTCCAGAAAATACTTCATAGTCGTTTTCTCCTTTAGATATTTCCTATCTCCATCAGTTCGGTGAACATGTCCGCCCCCTTCCGGACGAAGACCGGCGGCAAGCCAATCGGGGCGGCGATTTCGTGCGAGCCGCCGGAATACTCTCGTCCGGTCCACAGGTGGAGCCAGGCGTCGTCCGGCAGGCGGACCGTCCGGGAGACGGCTCCCTCGCGGAGCACAGGCGCGACCAATAGGTCGCGCCCGAGCAGGTACTCGGTCGCCTCCCCCCAGAAGTCCCCGTCAGGATACTCGTAGAAGAGGGGCCGCATGACCGGAGTACCGGCGCGAGCGGCCTCGGCCTGCGCCACCCTTAA
>Ga0256404_1010438_pt1 | contig 12831 bp, 10 predicted proteins | sample RumenRJG_01DNA_FD_185990 | JGI IMG/M metagenome (GOLD analysis project Ga0256404, IMG submission 185990) | Bovine rumen microbial communities from Lethbridge, Alberta, Canada - RJG_01 | ecosystem: Host-associated > Mammals > Digestive system > Stomach > Rumen | place: Canada: Alberta | collected...
GAAATTATAGAATTATTTGAAACTGTGTAAAGAAGAAACGCATAAGAAAACCAGCGCCGCAGCGCTGGCATAGATACAGGATCAAGCGGCCTCGGCAGCCTTCTTCTTTCTGGCTGCCGGCTTCTTCTTCGACTCCTTTGTATCCTTCTGGCTGACAGCCTTTTCGACTTCCGAATTGAAGTAAGCCTTGCAGTCTTCGGGGCTCATGTTCAGGACATAGGACAGCTCATTGTACAGATAGGTCTCCGCCTTACCGAGATACTCTTCATCAATGCTTGCCGTCTTCTTGTGATTCTGTTCCCGCATCGCATTGCGCATGTAGGTCGTCTTGATGACGGTGATCAGATCCTCCAGAGAATCCCCCTTCATCACGGCCGCATACTGCGAACGCATATTGGCAGGCTTTGACTCAAGCGTATCCACATCCGGAACCTTCTCGATCAGCTCCTGCAGCTGCTTCTTCGTGATCAGATTGCGCAGGTGTCCGCCCTTATTGGAAACAGGCACGGTCATTGTCATACTTCCGTTTGCCTGAACCATCGGCTCCAGTACATAGCAATCCTCTCCGGTGAGCGGATGCTTGGCCATGCCGATGACTTTGCACACATTCCGACGGTAAACTACAGTATCTCCGACTTTATACATGCAGAGACCTCGCTTTCTATTAACCGGTTAAATTGTAGCACATTTTCACAATTTCTGCGATATATGCTTGCATGGTAGCTCATTCAACCGTAACCGATTTGGCGAGATTCCGCGGCTTATCGATATCCCTTCCCTTTTCCTTCGCAGCCGCATACGCAAACAATTGCAGCACGATCGCCGCCGGAATGCTCACGAGCTCCGGATCACATTTCGGCAGCCGCACGACATGCGAAAAGCCGGTGGCATCCGCATCGGGATTCGTCACCAGAATAACCCGTGCCCCACGGGCAATCGTCTCCTGAATATTCGAGATTGTCTTGGCCGCAACATCCGGCTGCGTCGCCAGGGCAATTACGATCGTACCGTTCTCGATCAAGGCAATCGGACCATGTTTCAGCTCGCCTGCATAATAGGCATCCGCATGAATGTACGATATTTCCTTCAGCTTCAATGCCCCTTCCAGTGCACTTGGATAGTCGAGCTGTCTGCCGATGAAGTAGGCATCCCGCTGATTCTTCAGATACGCCGCATACGACGTCATCTGATCTTCAAGGGACAGTGCCGCTTCCGCAGCCGCCGGCAGCTGCGACAGCTCCCTGAGACGATCCTCCAGATCATCCACCGGATCCCCGGTCAGCTGCGCAATCTTCAAATCCACCAGATGCAGCAGAACCAGCTGCGTCGTATAGGCCTTCGTCGACGCTACCGAGATCTCCGGCCCCGCACAGGTATAGAGAACCGCATCACACAGCCGCGCAATCGAAGAGCCCAGCACATTGACAACGCCCAGCGTCGGGCAGTGCATCTTCTTTGCCAGCTTGATGGCCGCAATCGTATCTGCCGTTTCACCGGATTGCGAAATGGCGATCACCAGCGTATGTTCATCGATCTGCGGATGGGCATAGCGAAACTCACTCGCCGGAAGGGCATGGGCATAGAGCGGCGTCAGACGCCGTAACAGTGTCGAAGCATAAATGCCCGCATGATAGGCCGTCCCGCAGGCAATGAAGACAATCTCCCGCAGCGACGTCCAATCGACGGCCATCGCCTCCAGCTCATTCAGTTTCAGCTCATGCGCCCCGATTCTTCCCCGCAGCGTCTCACGGATCGCTTCCGGCTGCTCATGGATCTCCTTGAGCATGAACGAGTCATAGCCGCCCTTCTGTGCCGCTTCAAGATCGTACGGAATTTCCACCGGCACCAGCGGTTTCTCATTGCCGTCCGCATCGTACAGCTTCACTCCGTCCGGCCGCAGTACTGCCATATCTCCATCGTCCATCAGACAGATCTGATGCGTATAGGCGAGCATCGCCGGCGCATCGGAAGCACAGAAGGACCCCGCCTCATTGTGTCCAAGCACCATCGGACTTTCCTTGCGCGCCGTATAGATCGTATCGGGCTCAAAGGCTGTCACAATGCACAGGGCCCAGCTGCCCTTCAGCTGCCCCAGCGTCTTCTCCAGTGCCTCGAGCATCACGCCGCACTGTCTGTATTCATAATCGAGCAGATGAACGACGGCTTCACTGTCGGTTGCCGACTGAAAAACATAGCCAAGCCTTTCAAGCTTCTCCTTCAGAGCAGTGTAATTTTCAATGATGCCGTTATGAACCAGGGAAATGGTACCGTCCGCATTCGTATGGGGATGCGCATTGAGATTGCTCGGAACACCATGCGTCGCCCAGCGCGTATGACCGATGCCGCAGGTCTGGCTACAGTTTTCCTGGTCAATGATCGCTTCCAGCTCCTTGAGGCGGCCTTTGGCCTTCCACGTCTTCAGACCCGTACCATCCGCAAGTGTAATGCCCGCCGAATCATAGCCCCGGTATTCCAGCCGGGCCAGACCCTGCAGTAAAAATGGCAAAGCACGTTCTTTGCCGGTGAATCCTGCGATTCCACACATAAAAAGATATCCTCCGTTTCGCTGCGAAGGATACCGAATGGATCTGTTCAGCCCTCACGGACTGTTTTTTCCCATTGTTCAGGCCGTATCCAGCCTCCGGGCCATCCGCCGAATATTTCGATCGGCCCGGTCCTCGTCAACTGCTGAACTTCAGCAGTCCAGGCGCTCCGTTTCACTACAATTCATTCGCAGTAACCGTATTATACCGCAAACGGTCCCTTCCGGAAAACGCCTAGAGCACCTGCACCAGGAAGAACTTCAGATAGTCCGTCTCCGGGATCGAAAGAATCACCGGATGATCAAAGGCCGCATGACGCTCCTCAATGACACGCACCGATACGCCGGCCGCCCTGCCTGCATCCTTGAGCATTTCACGGAACTCCTGGGTCGGCATGAAGTGCGAGCAGCTCGCCGTCGCAAGATACCCGCCCCGCGGCAGCAGCCGCATCGCCAGCGTATTGATCTTTTCATAGCCCGTACGAGCATGTTCAAAGGTGCGGCGGCTCTTGGTAAAAGCAGGCGGGTCGAGAATGATGAAATCATAGTCCGCATGTTCACTCACCAGCTTCGGCAGCAGTTCCATCAGATCCGCCTGCACGAATTCGATGCGATCCTCCATGTGATTGAGGGCCGCATTCTCCTTCGCCATCGCAAGTGCACTTTCGGAAATATCGACTGCCGTCACATGCGAAGCACCGCCGGCAACTGCATTCATCGCAAATGATCCGGTGTGCGTGCAGCAGTCCAGAACCTTTCTCCCCTTTGCCAGCGGGCGGATCGCTACCCGGTTGTACTTCTGATCCAGGAAGAAGCCGGTCTTCTGTCCGTTTTCTACGTCAACTTTGTACAGGATCCCGTTTTCATTGATGACGGTGATGCAGGAATCCGGATGGCTTTCCCCATACCATCCCTTGTACTGGGGCAAACCCTCCTTCTTTCGCAGTTCGCCTTCGTTGCGCTCATAGATGCCGTGGATCTCTTCTCCCATTGCCCTGAGTTCAGTAAGCAGAGCATCGTAGATCACATTCTTCTTCTGTTCTGTGCCATAGCTCAGTACTTCGGATACGAGAATGTCATTGTAGCGGTCAACGGTCAGACCGGGAAGCCCGTCCGCCTCCCCGTGGATCAGGCGGCAGGCTGAAAACTGATCACCCATCACATCCCTGCGGTAGGAAAGTGCATAGCGCACCCGGCGCGCAAAGAAGGCATCCGAAAAGGTTTCGTTAGCGTTGTTGTCCAGAATCCGGATCCGGATCTGTGAATGCTGCGACCAGAAGCCGGTCCCAAGATAGTTTCCTTTGGCTCCCGTCACATCGACCAGACTGCCGTTTTCAACCGCATCCGGCTGCGCAGTAATTTCTTCGGCATAGACCCATGGGTGGCCCTCCTTAATCCGGTTCTCCTGCTTCCGGGTGACGGTGACAGCTGGAAATGGTCTTGGTTTTTTCATAATGCGTCTGCCTCTTTCTGTTCCTACCACTTTAGCATATCCGCAAAAATGCTCCGCCGAAACGGAGCATTTTCACGAAGATTCCAATGATATGTTTCAGCGCTTTCCCTGATCGTAAGGAACGCCTTCGGCCTTTGGAGCCGCAGAGTTCTCAGACGTAAAGGCAAGGACAATCAGCGAAATAATGTACGGCAGCATATTGTAGACCGTCCCCGGAATGTTGAGGGCCTGCAGGAAGCCGATACCCATATAGACATTGGAAAGGGCACGGAAGAAACCGAACAAAAGTGCCGTCAGCGCAATCCGGTGCGGCTTCCACTGACCGAAAATCATAACCGCAAGAGCCAGGAAACCAAAGCCGGCGACCCCGACCTCAAACTTCCACTGTGAGACGCCGGAGGTAATGTAGGCTGCGCCGCCAAGGCCGCCAAGCATTCCCGAAATCAATACACCTGCCCAGCGCATCTTATATACGTCGATGCCGACAGAAGCGGCAGCCTGCGGATTTTCGCCGCAGGAGCGCAGACGCAGTCCGAATTTCGACTTATAGAGAACGATATAGGCAACAATCAGAGCGATCAGAGCGCCGACCATGAACCAGGTAAATTCCATATTCCCGATATGGATCAGCAGCTTCTTCTTCGGCTCCACATAAGTCAGAATCGAAGAAACGTTCTGCGAATCGATGCTCGAATTGTAGGTGCGCACGATAATGACAGCCAGCGCTGTCGCAATCAGGTTCAGCGCGGTTCCGACAAGCGTCTGATCCGCTTTGAAGTTAATGCATGCGGCAGCCAGAAGAATACTGTAGAGAACGCCGAACAGAACCGCCATCCCGAATACGGCAAGAACCTCAAGGGCCGCGGGCGTTGTTTCGGCGAGCAGATCCATGGCCAGAGCACCGCCCAGGCCGCCCATAACCATGATGCCTTCCAGCCCCAGGTTAATGACGCCGGAATGCTCCGAGAAGCAGCCGCCCAGTGCTGTCAGCGAGAGAACAGCCGCAAAAATGATTGTGTACTGTACTAACAGAGTCATTTCTGCTCAGCCTCCTTTCTCTTTTCTGTCTTGTCTTTCCGCGGTTTGTTCATCAGTGACTTGAAGAAGAGAACGAAGCCGCTGAGGTAAATGATAATGCCCGAAATCAGATCCGAAATCTGGGAAGGATAAATCATACGGTTGATCAGAGCGCCGCCATCCGTAATGTTCTGGATAAAGAACGAAGCGAAGATGGTGCCGATCGGATTGAGGCCGCCAAGGAACGTGGCAGCGATACCGTTGAATCCCATGCCCGGAACCGAACTCTGCGTCACTTCCCACTGCATGTATCCGGACAGGAACATGAAGCTGGCACCGATCCCAGCAAGAGCGCCGCCGATCGCAAGAGTTACGATGATGTTGCGCTTCTCTTTCATGCCTGCATAGCGGGCCGCATCCTTGTTATAGCCGGTAGCCATCAGTTCATAACCGAACCGCGTCTTATTGAGAAGGAACCAGATTGCAATCGCCGCCAGAATGGATAGCGGAATAGCAATCGTCACCGTCTGGTTGTTGGAGAACAGTTTATCCAGACCGCCCGACGGCAGCAGTGCACTGGTATTGACCGACTTGATCGGATACGTATAGGGGCTGGAAAGCTCCTTGGCGTTGGTCAGAATCGTATTGGTCAGATACAGCGTGATCCAGTTGAGCATAATGCCGGAGATAACTTCGTTAACGTTGCGGTAGGCCTTCAGAGCACCGGAGATAATTCCCAGTACAGCACCGGCCGCTGCCGCAAGAAGAATGTCAATCCACCAGGGAAGTCCCAGCAGCAGCGCACCGGCCAAAGCGGCGCAGGCACCTGCCTCATACTGGCCAGCGGCTCCGATATTGAAGAGGCCGACCTTATAAGCGAAGCAGACGCTCAGTGCACACATCAGCAGAGGAGCCGTCTTAGCCAGCGTGTTACCCAGCACTTTGAGCCTAGCGGCATGCGAGGCGCGGGTCATAAAGTTCATCAGAATCGTAAGAACAGCTTCGCCGGCACCTTCCGGATTGATAATGAACAGAACGATGAAGCCGACGAGAAGACCGATCGCGATACAGATCAAGGATGTGAGGATGGTCTGTACGCCCGGCCGTTTCCAGAAACTCTGCTTTTCCATCAGTCTGCCTCCCTCTTCGGTGTATTGCGTTTTGCGCCAGCCATATAAAGACCAAGCTCTTCGTTGGTTACTGTCTTAGGATCCAGTTCGCCGACGATTTCACCTTCGTGCATGACCAGAATGCGGTCCGAAAGATTCATAACTTCCTCCAGCTCCAGCGAGACCAGGAGTACCGCGGTACCGGCATCGCGCTCCTCAACAATGCGCTTATGAATGCCTTCGATGGCGCCGACATCGAGGCCGCGGGTCGGCTGAACAGCCAGCAGCACCTTATGCGGACGATCCAGTTCGCGGGCAATGATAACTTTCTGCTGGTTGCCGCCGGACATGGAACGTACGCGCGTCACCGCGCCCTGACCGGAGCGGATATCGTAGGCTTCAATCAGCTGGTTGGCATAGGAGCGGATGGCTCCCCGATTCAAAATACCGTGGGCAGAAAACTGCGGCTCATAATAGCGCTGCAGAATCAGATTGTATTCAAGCGGGAAATCCAGAACGAGGCCGTGCTTCTGACGATCCGCCGGGATATGGGACATCAGCTGGTTGCGATCCCGGATCGTATCGTTGGTAATGTCTTTGCCGTTGACTTCGATCTTTCCCGAGACCAGCGGGTCCAGACCCGAAAGACCGTACACCAGCTCCGTCTGCCCGTTGCCGTCAATACCGGCGATACACACGATTTCTCCGGCATGAACGTCAAAGGAAACATGCTTAACCGCATTGGTGTGATGGTGGCGCGAAGCAATCGTCAGATCCTCCACGTGCAGAACAACCGGTCCCGGCTGCGCCGGCTTCTTGTCAACAACAAGCTGAACATCGCGGCCGACCATCATGCGTGACAGTTCCTTTTCGTTGGTGTCCTTGACATTGACGGTTCCGATGCATTTGCCGCGGCGCAGGACAGTGACGCGGTCCGCAACTTCCATGATTTCATTGAGCTTATGGGAAATGAAGAGAATCGACTTGCCTTCCTGGGCAAGCTTCTTCATAATCTGCATCAGATCTTCAATTTCCTGCGGCGTCAGAACGGCCGTCGGCTCATCGAAAATAAGGATATCGTTGTCGCGGTACAGCATCTTGATAATTTCGGTTCTCTGCTGCATACCGACGGTAATGTCGGATACCAGCGCATCAGGATCGATCATGAGGCCGTATTTTTCGGACAGGTCCATAACCTTTTTGCGTGCCGAAGCGGTCTGCAGAATACCGTGCCTGGTATCTTCGTCGCCAAGAATGATGTTTTCCAGGACGCTGAAGCACTGGACAAGCATGAAGTGCTGATGCACCATGCCGATACCAAGGGCGTTGGCGTCGTTAGGACTGTTGATAACGGCTTCTTTGCCGTTGACGCGGATCGATCCTTCTTCGGGATGATACATTCCGAAAAGGACGGACATCAGGGTCGATTTTCCGGCACCGTTTTCACCGAGCAGGGCATGAATTTCGCCTTTTTTCAGCTGAATAGTGATGTCGTCATTCGCCACGATTCCGGGAAACCGCTTTGTGATATGCAGCATCTCTACTGCATATTCGTTCTCTGAAACTGACATGATGGGTACCCCCTAAGAGAAATGAATGAAGAGAAAATATGGAAACACATGATGCACAAATACAAAAGCCTTCAACTATTTTATTATTTTGAAACTCGCAGGACAAGAAAAGCAGACCATAGTTTCCTATGATCTGCCATTTTTTCTGAAAGGTTCAGAGCTTACTTGAGGTTGCCCTGGAAATCAACGGTAACGTTGCCCAGACCAACATACTTGTTCTCGGTAGCCAGCAGGTCGCCGGAATCGTCAACTGTCAGATCACCATCGTAGATGGACTTTACAAGAGCCTTGTAATCGTCCTGTGTGAAGCCGTCTGTCCAGACTGTGGACTCCATCGGCAGCTGTACATAGTTCGCAGTCGGATCATCGCCGGAGACGAGGCCGAGGTTCTCAACCTTTCCTGCATATTCATCCCACTTGCCGGCCTTGATCGCATCGAGCAGCGTGTTAACCGTCTCAGCCAGACCCTTCATTGCCGAAGTAATGCAGATGCCGTCACCATATTCGCCATCAATGGTCGGTGCCTGATCGACGTCGACGCCGATGATCTTGGCGCCCGTCTTGGCAGCAGCCTCAGCTGCGGAAGTGTAGATCGAACCGCCGGCAGCGAAGATAACTTCGGTACCGTCACTGCACCATGTATCCATAGCAGCGGTGATATCAGCGTCACCATAGAACTGGTTGCCGTATGCATACTTGATTTCAATGTTCGACTTGCCAAGTTCCTGCGCAGCCTGATCAGCACCCTGAACGAAACCTGTACCATAACGGACAACGGACGGAACTGCCATGCCGCCAAGGTAGCCAAGCTTCTCATAGCCCATCTTGACTGCTGCATAGCCTGCCAGATATCCGGCAATCTCTTCATGATAGATTGCGCTGTAGACATTATTATTCTCTGATTTCCATCCCGTGGTGCCGCTTGCGCTGTCAAGATCGCCCTGTGCAACGTCGAGGACAACGAACTTCACATCCGGATACAGATCTGCTTCATCAACAACGGACTGTGCAAATGCGAAGCCCGGAAGAACGATGACGTTGAATCCGTCTTCAACAGCCTGATCGATCATCGCATCACGGTCAGCTGCCGAATCCGAAGCCGGTTTGTAATACTTGAATGCGTCATCGCTTAAGCCATTGTCAGCACACCATGCCTTGGAAGCTTCGTACGTCGTCTGGTTGAAGGACTGGTCAGTAATATCACCATAGTCCGTAACCATCGCAACCTTCATGTCGCTCGTGGACGCTGCCGCTTCCGACGACGCTGCAGGAGCAGCCGCCTCACTCTCAGCCGGTGCGGATGATGCAGCTGCGCTGCCGCTGCCGCATGCAGCAAGACTCAGTGACATCAGGGCAGCCATTGCAATACTGAATGCCTTTTTCATTTTCGTTCCTCCTTAAAGAACGGAATACAGGTTATTTCCTGCATCTATTGTCCATTTTACATGGTTTTTTCATTATATCAACCGTAAAGAATGCGCTTACATTTAGCAATTTGCCTGAGCAATCAATGATTCTCACATTTCAAAAAATGAAATCAGTAAACCAACCGGAGCTTTCTCTAGTTGAATTGATCCCTCTGCCATAATGCAAAGTACTCATTTTTTCTGCGGCGTGGTCGAAAGCAGAAGGCGCGTCGTGAAGGTGTGAGAAGCCTCATCATAACGGAATCTGGCGCTGCCGCCATACTTCTCACACACAGCGTTGACCGTACTGAGCCCATAATGGTTCGTCGAACGTACGGACTGAAACGCGTCATAGCGCTGATACTCTTCTCCACTTTGATATTTGGCAGAGGGAAGGATGTGATCACATGCATTCTCTTCAAGGATCGCAAGCCGATCACCAACCAACTCTGCTTTAACGCGCAGCCAGCGATCCCCAGGAATGGCAAGATTGGAAAGAATCGCATTCTCCAGCGTATTGCCAAACAGAATCGTCAATACATTCTGATCTATTTGAATCTTCCCAAGATCAACCATTACTTCTGTATGAATGTTGTTCTCCTGTGCCCGGGAAATATAGTACTGCAGCAGACTGTTGACACAGGGATTCTGACAAAACTGCTGATGAAGAAGAAGCTGATTGCCCTTAGCAATCTGATCGAGGTAAGCCTCTATTCCATCAATATCCTTCTCCTGGCATTTCTGAAAAATAAGAGTCAGATGATGGGTCAAATCGTGCTGCTGCCGACGGGCATTTTCCATATCATTGGATATCTTCCGAAACTGCATATTTTCCGTATCGTTGATTCTTCGCAGCTGTTCCTTCTCATTTTGAATTATCGATTCACGCATCAAAAAGGCGTAGCAGAACAAAAGAATCAGGCCGGTAAACAGAAACAGCGGCGCCATCATCATGAAAGCTTTGGTATGCCCGTGCAAAAGCACAATATAGAATCCGATCGAAAGAAAATAGATTGTAAACAGAATTGCCACAAAGCGGCTGTGACGCTGCGTATATTCCAAATCATATGCACGGTAATAGTTACGAAGAATCGAATGTTCAATGTAATATGACACGGAAGAGATAGCAACAATGATAGGCAGCTGCAAAAAAAGGTCCCACAAACGATAGCCTCCTGCAAAAACGCTGACCGAAATATTCTGCAGCATACTGCGAACCAGCAGCATCACCACAATAATGAACAGCGAATGCAGCAAAGCAAAATACTTCTTAATAAACGTATCCTGAATCAGCCAGGAAAACAGAATCAGAAACACCACCCCGACCGTCACCATGTAGATATCGGAATACACATCGATACTCAGTTCCCTCTCCTGGGACAAAAAACTGGCAATGACAGGGAAACAAATCATCAGTGTCACAAGCAGAAGAAAGCTGCCCACAATGGAACGCTTCTGATCATAACGAAATGAGACACGGTCATATGGCACAAAGGCAATCATCAAAGCCGGAATCACCTGCATAAACAAGCCAATCGTCTGCACCCAGTACTGTCCCCAGAAGTTCATAGCTCATATCCCTTCCTGTTTGCCAGATGTGAAAAGATATAGTCCTCATACGCCTGCCGAATCTGATGCATGTTTTTTCTGGAAAGAAGGATCTGGGTCCCGTCTTTCAATGTACAGGAACCTGATGACATCCTCTCAATATAGTCCGCATGCACGATAATGCCGCGCTGCAGCTTGATAAAACGGCTGTCAAGCTGCTTCTCAATATCCAAAAGCCGTGTAAAAGAACAAATCTCCCCGCCGTTTTTCAAATAGATATGGACCTGATGATTATCACTGTGCACCGAAGTAATGTCGTCCAGATACACCATCTGAGAAACCTTCCCCGTCTTCAGATAAAGACACGGACGATAGGCACCCGCATTTTTCTTCCGCAGCCGCTCAAATACATCGCAGATCGCATCCACGTTGACCGGCTTAAGAATATAGTGCATCGCATTCATGTTAAATGCCTCGATCGCATGATCCTGGCTCGTCGTAACAAAGACAATCTCCGTTTTTGCCGATGTTTCCCTCAACATGGCAGCCGCATCCATTCCCGATTCCTTCGGCAGATAAATATCCAGAAACGCAACCGTAATATACGGTTTACGCTCCGCTGCCTCTTTCAGCTCTGCGATCGAGCTGTAGCACTCCACAATACGCGTCGGATCCCAGGCATGAAAGGCATCCAGAAATTCTTCCCTCTCCTGCAGGTCATCTTCCAGCAAAGCGATTCTCATCAACTGTTTCTCCTGCTTTTGATTATACATTTTCCACCTCCCAAAAAGATGCATAGCAGAAGACCATGAACCTTGTAATATGCAGCTCACGGGGGGGCAGGATTTGATACTGAGCCGTCATATTACTTTTGTAATTGCCTCTTCCTTCAATCTTTACCTTAACTGTTCCGGCATGGGTCTGTTGACCAGCTGCACTCGCCTTTATCACGCCCTGGAAGAAGACGGGGCTTTGCTCATCATGCACGTATGCGATGACTGAACAAAGGTATCGGAAGACCATCCCACAAAGTAAAAGCCATCTTTAACAGGCACCTGAAGCAGATATACAGTTTCGCCATGTTGAATCCTCTGCACCGTATTGGTCCCGGCGGCACCTTCCAATGTAGATTCCACAACCTTCGGCGCATCTTGGCGGGCGATGATATCAACACAAAAGAGAATGAACAACAATATATCGAAATGATTGTTTCTTGCTCTTCTCATTATTTTAAAAACAGGTTCATTCCGATGCACTTCACGCCGCCAGCGATGCTTCTGGCGTAGATTATGATGCCAAGGAATAGCGGCAAAACGCAAAAAGAGCATTGACGATGCGTCCTGCCCGTCAAAAAATTTCTAACGCAGGGAATGAAGTCTCCCCGGGAAAATTCCAAACCGCCAAGCAGCTGATGACTTCTGCGTGATTTTTTACGCAGAAAGCATCGGCTTTTTTGCGTTTAAACTAGAAAGAGAAAAAATGGATTTATGGTAATTTTAAGTTTTGCTTCGAATTCTCTTACGTCCGGTTGCTATAATTTTTACGTTTAAGGCAGGATGAACAATGGTATTCAGCAGTCTCACATTTTTATATGCCTATCTGCCAGTCGTTCTGGTGGTGTATTATCTGGTGCCGCTGCGTTGGCGCAATGCGGTGTTGTTTCTTGTCAGCCTCTTTTTCTATGGCTGGGGTGAGCCGCGCTACGTTTTTGTGATGCTCGGATCAATTTTTCTCAACTGGCAGGGCGGCCTGCGCATTGAAAAGGCGCAGAATCAAAAGGATGCGTCCGCGGCCAAAAGGATCCTGACCTCCCTCATCGTGATCAATCTGGTCATTCTTGGCATCTTTAAGTATGCCGACTTTGTGATTGAGAACCTGAATCATCTGGGATTGTCCCTTGCTCCGCTGCATCTTTCGCTGCCGATCGGAATCAGTTTCTATACTTTTCAGGCGATGAGTTATCCAATTGATCTTTATCGCGGCGAAACTTCAGCTCAACATTCGTTTTTGAAGTTTGGAACCTATGTAACGATGTTTCCGCAGCTGATCGCTGGCCCAATCGTGCGCTATACCGATATTGCAAAGCAGCTCGATCAGCGCAGCGTTTCCTCAAAGAAGCTGGTATATGGAATCCGCCGCTTCCTGATCGGATTATGCAAGAAGGTTCTGTTAGCCAATGCTGTCG
>Ga0256404_1010440_pt1 | contig 12828 bp, 11 predicted proteins | sample RumenRJG_01DNA_FD_185990 | JGI IMG/M metagenome (GOLD analysis project Ga0256404, IMG submission 185990) | Bovine rumen microbial communities from Lethbridge, Alberta, Canada - RJG_01 | ecosystem: Host-associated > Mammals > Digestive system > Stomach > Rumen | place: Canada: Alberta | collected...
GGCCTTTCTCAGTGGGGGGCTAAGGCAATGGCTGATCATGGCTGGTCTACAGAGAAAATACTTGATTTCTATTTCCCCGGAACTTCAATTCAGAGAAGATAAGAAAGGCAATAGCGTGATTTTTTATGATGACGCATCCGGATTTTTACAATATTGAAACCTATGATTACATGCTGCCGCAGGAACTGATTGCCCAGAAACCTGTCGACCCCCGTGACAGCTGCCGCCTTATGGCAGTGCATCGTGGCAGCGGGCTCATTGAGCACCGGCACTTCTGCGATATTCTGGATTATCTTAATCCTGGCGATGTACTTGTGCGGAACGATACAAGAGTAATGGCAGCCCGCCTTGAAGGGGTAAAGGTAAATGGCAGCGCAAAATCTGAAATTCTTCTTCTGCGTCCGAGAGATCAGGCAGAGAAAGAATGGGAAGCTCTGGTCCGCCCCGGGCGCAAGCTGCCCGACGGCTCAAAGGTTCAGCTGATCGACGGCACCGTGGTGACTATCGGAGCAGTTCTTAGCGATGACGGCGTGCGTGCTGTAAAATTTCCTGAAGACTGCTGTGTCCGCGACATTGAGGAAAGAAGCGGCACGATGCCGCTGCCGCCTTACATTCACGAACGGTCTTCACGCCCTGAAGATTATCAGACTGTTTATTCAAAAGAACCCAGGTCGGCTGCTGCGCCTACAGCAGGGCTTCATTTTACGCAAGAACTACTCCGGAAAGTCAGCAGCAGTGGAGTAGAGATTGCTGACATTACTCTTGAAGTAGGCATAGGGACATTTCGTCCGGTCAAGACCACAGATATTCGCGAACATACGATGCATACCGAGAAGTGTGTGATTCCGCAGGCAGCTTACGATAAAATCATGACTGCAAAAAGGAACGGCTCCCGCGTGGTTGCACTTGGAACTACAGTGGTGAGAACCCTAGAAGGAATGGCAGCTGCCGGAGGCCTTCGCCCCGGCAGCCTTGAAACAGGGATTTTTATATATCCGGGATTTAAATATCAGATCATCGATTCACTGATCACAAATTTTCATCTGCCGAAAAGCACACTTATTATGCTTGTTGCCGCTTTTGCCGGCTACGACCTGACCATGAGGGCCTATGCTGAAGCTGTAAAAGAGCGTTATCGATTTTTCTCTTTTGGTGACGCGATGGTTATTCTTTAGAATCAGGAGAAATCTTTGAAAAAAAAATACTGGTATGGCATTATTTTATCAGCAGCGCTGTTGCTTTCGGCACGATTGCACTGGGCTCCATCTCAGTGGAAAGATGTGCTGGTCATGCCCTTTCATAAAAATGAACACACTGCCGAAGCAACTTTGCAGAATGGAGAAGCACTCAGCTCATTTGCAAAAGATCTGGCAGAAAAGGGGCTCATTGCAAGCCGTAAAAATTTTCTTTATTGGCTTTCAAAAAATGGCACAGACCGAACTTTAAAGGCGGGAACGTACCGTATTTCCTCCGGTCCGTCATGGTACGCCGCTGAGCAGCTGAAGAACGCGAAACCTGTTTACATCAGTGAGACAATTCTCCCCGGTGCGTACCCTGAACGCCCTCTGCCGTTCGGCACGCCTGAAGAACAGAAGGCGGAACTGGAAAAACTGGAAAATTTTCCTGAATCAATGCGGGGCATACTTCCTGATGACGCACAGGCGCGTTCAGCTTTTCTGCTGCCGGAAACGTATCTGCTTGTTTCTGAAAGCCTGTCTGAACTTATCAAAAAATCCTCAGCTGCATGGTTTGAACGCTTCGGACATGTTGTTTCTGATAAAACTGCCGCTTCCCGTTCAGCAGTGATTGCTTCGCTGCTTCAGAGAGAAGCGCAGGTCCCTGAAGAATATCCTGTCATTGCTGGTGTGATAGAAAACCGCCTGAGCAAAGACATGCTGCTGCAGATTGACGCTTCCGTGGTTTACGCGTGGTATCATCAAAAAGGCGAGATCGTCAAAAGGGTGCTGTACAGGCATCTTGAACTTGACTCGCCTTACAACACCTATAAATACCCAGGCCTGCCGCCCGGGCCGATCTGCGTGCCTTCCGGGGCAGCCTGGGAAGGTGCCCTGTCTCCGGAAAAAAATGATTATCTGTATTATGTATCTTCGGGCGATGGAAAGCACCAGTTTTCGAAAAGCCAGTCTGAACATGAAAAAAATGTTGAAGCTTACCGTAAGAAGAAACAATCAGGTTTATAGAGAAGGTGAAGCATGACAGAACAAAAGAAGCGCTGTCCCGGATGCGGGGCTGTATTTCAAAGCGTTGATGAAAACCTTCCGGGCTATCTCGTGCCGGGAAAAAAAATAGAAGAAGGCGTACTCTGCAAACGCTGTTTTCAGATGAAACATTACGGTATTTATAAAAAAGCACTGATCAGCGATCCTGCAATTCAGAAAGAAATAAAAGACTATGCGGCCGGTGCGGCTGCAGTGTTCCTCATCCTGGATGTGACGAGGCCTGAACTGTGCCTTTCTGATCTGAACTGGGCAGAAAAACTTGACAAACCCGTTTTTGTTATTGCCAATAAGGCCGATCTGCTTGAACCGTGGATTACCCGCAAGGAACTTCTAAAATGGCTTTCTGAAAGAACCGGCGTTTCGTCTGAGCAGATAATTCTGCTTTCCGCTCACAATAAAAGAGACATGGCTGATCTGCGCCGCCGTCTTGAGGACACATTCAGTGCAGATGAAAAAGTTTTATTTGCAGGCACCGCGAACGCAGGCAAAAGCACAATACTGAGCGAAATGCTGAAAAAGGACCTGCCAACTGTTTCCCGTCTGCCAGGTACAACAGTCGGCATTACTGAGTATCACATGACTGAAGGGCCGGTGCTGGCAGATGCTCCGGGACTGAAAGGCGGCGATCCTTTTGTTCCGGTGTTATGTCCGGATTGTCTTGCCTTGCTTTCGCCGAAAAAAATCTTTCAAAGTTCTCTTGAGGTTTTGAAGACAGGGCAGACAGTCTTTTTCGGCGGACTTGCACAGATTACAGTTTCTGATGCGGGCGAACGCGGCTGGGTGCGTTTGGGAATTTTTGCACCTGACAGTGTAACAGTGCACAGAACAAAAGAAGAGAGAATCAGCGATCTTTTAAAGGATCACACGGGTGAATTTCTCATCCCTCCGTGCAGAAAATGTGCTGCCAAACTCGAGGCGCTTGCATGGAAAGAGGAAGTCTTTCATCTGCATCCTGAAGAGGATCTTGCAGTTCCCGGAATCGGCTGGGTTGCGCTTTACAGCGGCGCCTGCACTGTGAAACTGCGTGTGCCTGATTTTGTAAATGGTATCGTTCGTCCATGGCTTGTCCCATCACCGGCGCGCCGTCAGCCGGGAAAGAAAAGAATCTGATGAACTCCCCGGTTGTCTACTGCGATATTCTGCGTCACATACCTGAGGCAGACTGGGGAGAAGTGTACTTTCAGCGCTCAGCATCGCAGAGTGTGTTTTATACCGATAAAAAAATTGAAGAGGTTTCCGCAAGTTCATCTGCAGGGTGTTCAGCGCGTCTTTTGAAAGGGCGCAGAACAGCCTTTTCAGTCGTTTCCGGCGTGGACCGGAACGCTGCAGCAGACGCTCTGGAAGGCGCATGTCGCATTGCTTCGATAAAGACGCCGGCGATGCCTGACTGCGGCTTTCCGCTTGAGCGTCCGCAAATTTGTTTTCCTGATGATATCTCTTTTTTGGATAAAACTGACAGACTTTTACGGCGTGAGTGCCCGTGGATACGCCAACTTTCGCTTTCATACTACACAAACGTTAAAAGCGCAGCGGCAGTCTGTTCTGACCAGGCAGTGAACATTGAAAACTGTCACAGTTCATTTGCAGTCGAAGTCATTGTTGAACGAAATGGCCGTGTTGAAAGCGGTTACAGTTCTTTTTCAAAGAGTGGTTCCAGTGAGCAGTTTTTTTGTGAATTACAGCCAGAAAAAACAGCCCGTCTGGCATTGAACGAAGCCCTTGAAAACCTGAGAGCAGTGGAATGCCCGACTGGAGCAATGCCGGTTTTTCTTTCGGAAAAAGCTGGCGGGACAATTATTCACGAAGCCTGCGGGCATGGCATGGAAGCCGATCTCGTCTTTGAGGAACAATCATCATTTGCCGGTCTGAAAGGGAAACAAGCTGCAGCAGAATGCGTCACAATTGTTGATGATCCGATGCTGCCCGGGCTCTACGGCAGTTTTGACCAGGATGATGAGGGAACGCCGGGCAGACGTACAATTCTTGTGGAAAACGGCATATTGAAAAATTACCTGACTGACAGAAGAACATCACGCCTTTTCGGACTTCCTCTGACAGGCAACGGAAGGCGTCAGTCGTATGCTTCACTGCCGGTTCCGCGCATGAGCAACACCTATGTGCTGCCTGGGACTGATACATCTGAGGCGATGATTGAAAGTATCCGGCACGGTTTGTATGTATGCCGGATGGGCGGCGGTGAAGTCAATACGACGACCGGTGAGTTCGTTTTTGAAGTCACGCAGGGGTATTTGATAAAAAATGGCAGAATTGCAGCCCCCGTAAAAGGTGCGTCGCTGATAGGGCGTGGAATAGAGGCACTGAGAGGCATCCGTGCCGTCGGAGAGCATCTTTGCATGGAGCCAGGTATGTGTGAAAAGGAGGGACAGAGCGTTCCGGTCACCGATGGTCAGCCGTCGCTGCTCATTGACGGTCTTGTTGTCGGTGGCACGGCAGCCGGACGATGAGTTCGAGAAAAGAATATAAATCCCGCCGCGATGCATCACGGCGCAAATCAAACCGGATAAAAAAGGCTGACCGCGGCTTTGAATTCGGGGCATTGTTCCGTCTTTGCCAGATTCTGCTGGCGGCGTTTCTCCTTTATGTAACAGCATCGCTGTTTACGATCGGAGTCGGCGTACTCGGCAAGGACATGGCGAGCTGCATCCTTCGCTATGCAGGCGGCGGCGTTATTCTTATACTTCTTCATTTTTTCTACGGACTTTTCTGCTCGCTCCTTGGACGTCAGGTTTCGTCGGTTTTCACTCAATGGCTTGGCACGTTCTGTCTTTATGGTGCCTTGAGCCTTTTTCTTGGGCTGTTGAAAAATACATGGCTTCACAGCGAAATCGGGTTACTAAGCCCTGGAATCATTGGAAGTGCTCTGTCCGTGATGCTTCCGCGCCTGATCGGTGCGATCGGCACAATCCTTGTTGGCATCTGTCTCGTATGTCTTGCTGCTTTTAACTATGGATATCTGAGATCGGAACGCATTAAAAAACTGAGAGACTGGATTTTATCGCTCCATATGCCTTCATTGCGGCACAGCAGCCATTCCGGCGATCTCTGTTCTGCAGAGGGCAGCAGTGCAGATGCATCATCGTTCAGCACAGATGCCGATTTGACACCGGATGCTGAGAACTCTGCTGAAATTACTGACGATGACAGAGAAGAGGCGGAAGACTTTTCAGAATCCGGTGAATTGCCTGTAGAAATCTCAGAAGACGAAGAAACAAGGCCTGAGAAAAAAACAAAAATACTGACGCTAATCGGCACAGCGCTGAAAGCACTGTTCGGACGCTCTGATTCTGAGACAGATGAGGATTATGATGAAGAGTATGAGAAAGAACAGGGCGAAAACAATCAGGTTGATGGCGATGAGCCGGACTTTTCTGAAGCTGAGTATTGTGACGGTGATAATCAGGAAGAACGCTTTTCCTGTCAGAATGATGAGACATCAGATGGCGAGTCAACCTCAGAAACTGTGTCTGCCGAGACTGATACAGCGGAATATGGTGATTCTTTCAGTGAAGACCGGCAGACAACGGCAGAAGACGCATTATCTGAAAAGGATATGGGCGCGGCTGCAGATGATGTCCCCATTACCAAGGGAGCAGAAGTGCAGATTGACCCCGCAGGCGCACTGCATGGCACTGAGGAGGTCGAATTTGTCGGCGGGCATGAAATTCCCAAGGGAAGTTTTCCTCCTCCGCTTGATCTGCTGGGACCTCATCAGGATGTAAAGGAAGCTATTGATGACCAGAAGGCCAGAGAAAATGGCCAGGAAGTCATTAGAACCCTTGGAAACTTTGATGTTTCTGCTGAGCTGAAGCATACCATTATCGGACCTACTGTGGTTCAGTATCAGATTCAGCTGGCAGCAGGCATTAAAGTAAGCAAGGTTTCTGCGCTCAGCAATGATATAGCTGTGGCGCTGGGGGTACCCTCAATAAGAGTTGAAGCTCCGATTCCCGGCACATCCTACATCGGCATTGAACTGCCGAATGCCCACAGGCGTGCAGTCCCGCTCCGCCAGATTCTGGAAAGTGAAGTGTTCCAGAACACAAAACTGAATCTGCCGCTGCCGCTTGGACAAACAGTGGACGGACGCATTCTGATTTCTGGGCTGGAAGAACTGCCTCACCTTCTGATAGCTGGAACAACAGGTTCAGGCAAGAGTATTTTTATTAACAACTGCATTGTTGCCATGTGCTACCACAACTCTCCGGCTGATCTGCGCTTCATCATGGTGGATCCCAAGCGTGTTGAAATGGGAATCTATGAATCTCTGCCGCACATCCTTGCCAAGCCTATTGTCACTGCAACAGGCGCGGTTCACGCTCTCGCGTGGGCGGTCAGGGAGATGGAGCGCCGTTACGATGCCTGTTCAATGGTCAAGGCAAGAAGCATTGCTTCATACAACGAAAAAATGCCGCCGAAGGACCGCATGCCGCACATTGTGATCATAGTTGACGAGCTGGCAGATTTGATGATGACGGCGCAGAAAGAAGTCGAAGAGTATATTATGCGGCTTGCTCAGATGGCCCGTGCAGTAGGCATTCATCTGATGCTTGCGACGCAGAGACCTTCTGTCAATGTCCTTACCGGAACGATCAAAGCCAATATTCCGGCTCGCGTTTCATTTTCGCTTCCTTCGGTAGCTGACTCGCGGACAATTCTTGACATTTCAGGTGCTCAGAACCTGCTGGGAAAGGGCGATATGCTTTTTGTCAGCACGCGACATCCGCACCCGCTGCGGATACAGTCTCCTTTTATGGACGAACAGACTAACATACGTGTGGTAGAGTATCTGCGGAATACTTTCGGTGACCCGGAATACGTTGACCTCGAAGATCAGGGAGATGAAAAAGAAGGCGGCGGAAACAGCCGTTTTCTTGAAGACAGCAGGTTGGAGGAAGCAATAAAAATAGTGCTCAGCACCGGGGTTGCTTCATCAAGCGGTCTTCAGAGACAGATGCGTGTCGGCTTTACCCGTGCTGCAAGAATGATTGACACAATGGAATCCATGGGGATTGTAGGGCCGCAGAATGGTGCAAAACCGCGCGAGATCCTGGTTGACGAGGGAGAAGCTCTGGAGATCCTTGAGCAGTTCCGCGAAGGCAGATAAAATTGCCGAAAGCCGGCAGCTTCATTAAAAGCTGCCGACTTTCCAATGGGAAAAACAAGTAAATAAAAAAAGAGCCCCCTGAGGGGCCCTTGTCTGTCCGTGTTACCACTAGTTCCGATAAGTTTTAAGTAAAACCGCACAGGAAGCCTGAGATCCTGCCTGATTAAACAGCTCTCTTGACTTTGCCGGAACGAAGGCAGCGGGAGCAGATGTGCATTCTCTTGGATTCGCCGCCGCCGAGATCAACGCGGACTGAGAACAGATTAAGCATCCAGCGTCTGCGGGTCCTGCGGTGAGAATGGCTCAGCATATTGCCGGTCGCGGGACCGCGACCGCAGCAGTCACATACCTGGGACATATAAAGCAGCCTCCTTTGCGAAGTGTTCAATGATAACCAGTGAATTTTAACACAACTCATGTGTCTAAAGCAAATATTTTTGCTCATTTTGGCAATTTTTTACGAAAAAAATTTGAGGCATGGCTGTGCCGGAGGGGAATTTGTTCATGAATTATTCCGAAAAAATCGAACAGCTTGAGAAAATCATGAAAGACATGGAAAGCAGTGCCCTTTCTCTCGAAAAAACTTTAGCGCTTTATGACGAAGGACAGAAACTTATCAGAGAATGCCGTGAATATCTGACGCAAGCAGAGGGAAAAATCAGCAGGCTTGAAGAAGATGGCACTTTGAGCGACTTTGGAGGTACATCTACACCAGATAATCCGGATGCCCCGGAAAATCAGGAGATGAATTCCAATGGACTTTAAGGAAGAGCTTAAAAGCCGCGCTACGTTTTTTGATAAAGGGCTGCGTGCCTTCTGTGAAAGTGAGGATCGGCGCATACCGGCGCGCCTGCAGAGCGCGATGAACTATTCACTGCTGGCTGGCGGCAAAAGGATCCGCCCCGTGCTGTGCATGGCCGGAGCGGAACTTTTCGGCCTATCAAATGAATCAGTTTTTCCCATGGCCCTGGCACTGGAAATGGTGCATACAGCATCACTCATCCATGACGATCTTCCATGCATGGACAATGATACACTGCGCCGCGGCAAGCCGACGAACCATATGGTTTATGGTGAAACTCTTGCTCTGCTTGCCGGAGATGCCTTGTTTCTTTACTCGTTTGAAACTGCTCTGAATGGCCTGATCCGTCTGAATATGGGTGCGGAGAGGGTTGAAAAAGCGTTGTACGTTTTTGCACAGGCGCTGGGGCCGGCTGGAATATGCGGCGGTCAGGTTCTTGACACTGACCGCGGGAGCCGGTCGTCTGGAAGTGATTTTGTTATCCGCATCGCCTCTATGAAGACTATGGTTCTCATCCGTGCTGCTCTCTGCACCGGAGCAATTCTTGGCGGAGCTGATGACGGTGCATTGCAGTGCCTGATGAAATACGGCGAGAACGTGGGGCTGGCCTTTCAAGTTTCGGATGATGTCCTTGACTGTACAGGCACGCAGGAAAAAATGGGAAAGACTCTCGGGAAAGATGAGAAACAGGACAAAATTACATTTGTCAGCACTTATGGGTTAGACGGTGCAAGGAAGAAAGTTCATGAACTTACGCAGGAAGCTGTGGCCCAGCTTGAACAGTTTGGCTCTGAGGCGGCCTTTTTGAAATCGCTGGCCTTGTACCTTGAAAACAGGTCTGACTGATATGTCTCTGCTTGATGACATCTCGTCTCCCGGCGATGTCCGAAAACTTCCACCCGAGCAGATTCCCAGGCTGATTTCCGAAGTGAGACAGCGCATTATAAATGTAACACTTAAAAACGGCGGACATCTGGCTTCTTCTCTGGGAGCTGTTGAACTGATTGTCGCGCTTCTGCGGACTTTTGACCCTGAAAAGGACCGCATTGTGTTTGATGTGGGACATCAGTCCTATGCCTGGAAAATCCTGACGGGACGCAACGCTCTTTTTGATACGCTGCGCTGTGAGGGAGGGCTCAGCGGATTCCCGAAGATGAAGGAAAGCCGCTATGACCATTTCGGCACCGGTCACAGCAGTACTTCGCTTTCGGCTGCGCTCGGCTATGCCATAGCCCGGGATCTGAAGAAGGAAAAACATCATGTGGCCGCAGTGATCGGCGACGGGGCCCTGATCAACGGTGAATCCTTTGAAGCGCTGAATCATGCGGGGTCACTGAACACGCCTGTTATATTCATTCTCAATGACAATGCCATGTCCATCAGTCCCCGCGTCGGCGGCATGGCAATGCACCTGGCGCGACTGTCAACTTCAACACTGTATAGGGGAACTAAAAGCGTCGTGAAGAGACTCTGTAAAAATATTTTCCGGACAAACAGGGTTTATAACGCTCTTGAACGTGCAAAAAATAATGCGAAAAATCTCATCAGCGGCGGAAACCTGTTTAACGACATGGGGCTGACGTACTGGGGGCCGTTTGACGGTCACGATGAGAACCAGCTTGAGAGGGTATTCAGACTGGGCCAGCGCTATGACGGGCCGCTGTTGATTCACGTGATAACAAAAAAAGGAAAAGGGTACAAGCCCGCAGAAGATAATCCTGTTAAGTATCATGGGCTTCCGCGCGCTGAGGCAAAAAAAGGTCCGCAGGCATGCAGCTGGAGCAGAGCCGCAGCGGAGTGCATCGAAAAAATGGCTGAAAGAGATCCGTTGTGCGTAGTGCTGACGCCGGCCATGGCTGAGGGATCTGCACTGAACCATTTCAGAGAGCTTTATCCGGACCGCTTTTTTGATGTCGGCATAGCGGAAGAACATATGATTACACTGGCTGCAGGGCTTGCCGCCGGAGGCATGCATCCTGTTGCCTGCATTTATTCGACGTTTCTGCAGCGCGCTGCAGATCAGCTCGTCCATGACGTTGCGCTTCAGCGCCTTCATGTGGTTATCGCTGTAGACCGTGCCGGACTGACCGGTGAAGACGGAGAGACCCACCAGGGGCTTTTTGATATGAACTGGTCATGTGTGATACCTGGGCTGCAGGTTTGGACACCCTTTGACCGTATTTCTCTGAGAAAAGCATTCAGCGAGGCAGAAAAGGCCTCAGGCCCTGTTCTGATCCGTTATCCGCGAGGCGCCGTTGTCGAGCAGCTGCTTGATGGCAGACGTATTGAAGAGATGACCTGCTCATATGTGGAAAATAACGCTTCGTGGTGTGTAATCGGTGCAGGATCCTCCTGTGCGGCTGCAGTCGGCGCACAGCGTGCCGCAGCGGAACGCGGACTTGAGGTCCCTTCAGTGTTCTGCCTGAACAGAGTCGACGTTTTTCCTGATGTGCTCAGGAATTTTCTGGCAGATAAAAAAACAGCTGTTTTTGTTGAGGAAGCCTATGAGCGCGGCGGCATCGGCGAACATCTGTCGTCAGCATGCATGGCATGGAATAATGCGTGCCGAGTGCTGACGCTTGCAGTGCCACCGCAGTTTGCTGCTCAGGGGACCCAGGAACAGCAGAGGAAACGGTATGGGCTGACGCCGGAAAGGATTGTCGAACTCTATGAGCGCGAAAAAAACGAAATCACGGCTCGATCAGCGTCTTGTTGATGAAGGGCTTGCGGCAAACCTGCGGATAGCCGGTGCCATGATCATGGCCGGCGAGGTTCTTGCAGGGAACATACCTGCACAGAGTGCCGGACAGCAGATTCAGGACGACATGCCTGTGCGGCTGAAAAAAAGCCAGGACGGCTGGGTCAGCCGGGGTGCGCATAAACTTCTGACAGCTGTAGAAAAATTTCATCTTCGTTTTGACGGCCGTGTCTGCCTTGATGTCGGATCTTCAACGGGCGGATTTACCCAGGTGCTCCTGCATTACGGCGCCAGTCTGGTTTACTCACTCGATGTCGGCTATGGGCTGCTGGACTGGTCACTGCGCAGCGACAGTCGTGTCGTTGTGATGGAACGGCAGAATGCACGATTTATGACGCCTGACATGTTCAATCCTGTGCCTGATTTTGCTTGTACAGACGCATCTTTTATTTCGCTTCGTCTGCTTTTAAAGCCTATGGCTAAAGTGACTGACAGTGCTGCAGAAGCGGTGGTTCTTGTAAAGCCGCAATTTGAGGCAGATCCGAAGGATGTCGGTGAAGGCGGTATTGTCCGCTCTCCTGAAGTTCATGCAGAAATCCTGCAAAACCTTGCGGAGTTTATCAACTCAGAAACCCCGTGGAAGCTCCAGAACGCTTCGTGGTCCGGCATCAGAGGAACAAAAGGCAATATAGAATATCTTTTTCATCTTCGGAAAAATGCCGCAGCAAAGTCTTTTAATGTTGACGAACTTGTACGCGGCAGTCACGAATTTTTTCAGATCAGCGGCAGTTCGTACAGTCTTTAGCATGAGACTGTTTAAATCTGCTATAATCGCGGTGCCAGCGAAGTTCTTTGCTGAATTCATTTGGATCTGAGCGGAGGAGTAAATCAATGAAGTTTGGGCTGATTGTGAATCTTTTAAAGCCGGAAGCCGTAAGGCTTGCTGAAGAACTGTGCGAGTGGGGCAGATCCCGCGGCAGTCAGTTTCTTCTTTACGGCGAAGCGGCCGAAGTGCTTCATGAAAAAGCTGTTCCGCCTGAGAACTGGCTCAGTGAGGTTGATACCGCATTAGTCATCGGCGGTGACGGAACATTTCTGAAAGCTGCTCATCTTGTTCGGAACACAGCAATCAGCCTTTTCGGCGTCTGTTTCGGCCATCTTGGTTTTCTGGCCAACGGAGATCCGGAGCATGTAAAAGAGGAAATCCTCCAGATTGAGCGCGGCGATTTTAAATCTTCAAGACGTTATTTCCTCGATGCTTCGCTCGTGACTGCAAAAGGAACGAGACATATATCTGCCCTGAACGACTTTGTGCTGAGCAAGGGCATTCAGGCGAGACTTGTTTCAATTGACGTGCAGGTTAACGGAAAGCCAATGTGCGAGTACAGAGCAGACGGGCTTATAATTTCAACCCCGACAGGTTCAACAGCATATGCTCTTTCGGCCGGAGGCCCTATCGTTCCGCCTACACTGGACTGCATGCTCCTCGTTCCAATTTGTGCGCATACGCTTTATGCCAGGCCTACACTGCTGCCACCCGATGACAGGCTGGTGCTCCGGCCTGTTGACGGTTCAGAACTCTTCCTGACCGTAGATGGCGATGAAGTTTTTCCGCTTACGGCTGATGAATTCATTGAAGTAACCTATTCAAAAGACCATTTTATCAACGTTGTCACGCTGCCCCAGTTTGAGTATTATGATCTGCTTCACGAGAAATTGATGTGGGGCTGGAACCCGGTAACGGAAAGAGGGGCGCGTAATGCTCGATGAACTCAAACTTTGTTCGGTGGGCGGAATAAAACGAGTCTCTCTGACATTTTCTCGCGGACTGATTGCTGTGACCGGTGAAAGCGGCGCCGGTAAAAGCAGTCTTGTGCGCGGCTTGGAACTGCTGAGCGGCAGGAGAAGCTCGGCCGGCACAATCCGTTCCGGCGACGATACTGCAGCAGCAGAGGCATTTTTT
>Ga0256404_1010442_pt1 | contig 12825 bp, 14 predicted proteins | sample RumenRJG_01DNA_FD_185990 | JGI IMG/M metagenome (GOLD analysis project Ga0256404, IMG submission 185990) | Bovine rumen microbial communities from Lethbridge, Alberta, Canada - RJG_01 | ecosystem: Host-associated > Mammals > Digestive system > Stomach > Rumen | place: Canada: Alberta | collected...
AAGATCAGGTCTGCCAACCTTCTCCCCGATTCCGTTTCCAAGGCCCTTGGGATGGTCACTCCTTCTGATTGTCTGCATTGGTTTCACTCTTGCTCGTGTTGGTGAGATTTTTGAAGATTGCTATAGTACCAAAGTCATATTGTTTTTCCATATAGCTCTCCATAGTATAGTTTTCATGTTGAGCCTCTACGCGCTGAAGAAAGTCCTTTTCTTCTTCCGCACGAAGGTTGCTGTCCTGAAAAACGATATATCTTGCGTCATCTTTGGTATATTCATAATACCAGATGACTCGCTTCTGAAAGATAAAATGTCCGTCAAAGCTGTCCTTGTCACCTGTTTTCAACTTGGCTCGATCAAAGCACCCATTGTTTCTGCGAAGGGGAACGATATACTTGAGCTGATTGCTTTCCAGCATCTCGAAATTGGCTTTTGAGCCGAAGCCTTTATCCGCGATCACTGTGACATCCTGTATGCCCGATTCGGAAATGGCGTGCTTGAATGACGATACATCTCGCACATTCCCTGGAACGATGCGATAGTAGACCGGCTGTCGTTGTTCACAAGAAAAAGCGTACAACAAGTTGATCTGTGGATCAAATTGCCGATGGCTGTTATACCCCAGACGATTGATATCCAGATTCCCGGATTTCGTGATGATATTGGTCCCGTCAAAGAGGATGTGCTCGCTCCCATCCACCATTTGGTTCATGAAGCGTACAATCTTATCTCTCTGGCTCCCTATAGAACGCAGAAATCCTGACAGGCTTGCACTGGACATTGGCAGGCCCGGAAACTGCTCGGAGAGATAGGACTTCTCATAATGGATGCCTGCTCGTTTGAACGGGCGCCCTTCTATAAGTCGCAGAATTGCCAGCGTCATGAGTTCGTCTGCTTCTTTAGGAAATACAGCCTTTAGCTTTTCATGAATATCAGTTCCCATATTCAGCAGTGTCGCACTGGCTCCGTATTCCTTGACTGTGTATTTGCTTTCTGCCTGTTTTGCCCTCGGAGGTATTAAACCCTCTTCTGTGATCCTGCCGAGATATCCTGTTGTTATTTTCCTTGATCGCTTTTTCTCTTTGTCGTATACACATTTACAAGTGTATAGATAGTATTTCCCCTTGCTGCAAGTTATATTGGTTCTCGGCCTTTTCTGTTTTTCAACCCATTCCGGATATGCCATACTATCATCCCTCATATTATATTACGTGCCACGTATTATATTATATCACAAAAACAAGCAGAATGCAACTACTTTCTTTGCTCTCTGCTTGTTGTATTACGTGCCTTCTGAGAGTTAGAGCTTGAGCATTTTTCAACGTACAAATTGCGATAGTTTTTTTAATCATTCAGACGTATATTTACTTTAGCTAAAATAATCTAAATCCATTTTAAGTATTATAAATCATTATAACAATTATAAACCCTCATTCAAATAATGATTACAAACTGCTATCTCTCGTAACTTTACAATAACTTCTACAATCTAATCTCTGCTTCTGCCGGAAGATCATCCCCTTCCCAGATTGCGTCTCTCGGATTCGCTACAGTCTATCCCTCTAACGCTGGCATACGTTGAAGCTATATCTGAGAGCACCCGAGGATATAGATGCTATCATATTTAACACAACATGTCAAGAAAAAAATGGAAATAATCAACCGTGTGTCTATAGGTCACCATAGCATAATGCTATCAGCACATCAAAATGTGAATTGCCCTTCATTCCTGCTTGCAAAAACGGGGAAGGACGTGTTGGACAGATTGCTTTTTCTGCATTTCAGAACTTCGATTAAGCCGGGGGAGTAGTGCAATGTGAGTATATATCATTTTCTTAATATAATAATTGCGATTTGTAACAAATAGTCTCATCTATAATATTCAATTAAAATTCTGTAAAAACGTCCGATTTTACCGCCTCCCGTGGCTACCCAATGGAGGTGGTATGATGAACCGTGAATCTGTAACGGAAATGGACTTCGGCAAACTCCATGTCGTCGTACACAGAGTGTTCAGCGAAACGTCCACGGAAACGGTGGTGGACAAGGTCCGCAGGCTCATCCTGCAGCATGCCGACGATCCACTGTTATCAGAAAAAGAACTTGCTATCGCGGGGGATAAGAGCGAAAATCCGACCGACAAAGGAGGTGCTTCTGGTGAAGAGACAACCGGAAACAAACGGCAGAATCACAGCCCTGTACTGCCGCCTGTCCCGCGATGACGGCTCGGACGCCGAGTCCAACAGCATCGGGACGCAAAAGCTCATCCTCGGCAAGTATGCCACGGAGCACGGCTTCACGAACATTCAGTATTATGTGGACGATGGCTTCTCCGGCGCGAACTTCGACCGACCCGGCTTCAAGCGGATGATCGCGGATGCCGAGGCCGGGCTGATCGGAACCGTCATCTGCAAGGATATGTCCCGCTTCGGCAGAGACTACCTGAACGTCGGCCTGTATACTGAGATTCGCTTCCCGGAAATGGGCATACGTTTCATCGCCGTCAGCGACGGGGTGGACAGCGAAGACGACTCAGGGAACGATTTCACACCATTCAGGAACATCATTAACGAATGGTACTGCCGGGACGTGTCGAAGAAGATCAAGGCCAGTATGCGGGCAAGGGCTCAGGCAGGCAAGCACCTGACGGGGTTCGCACCCTACGGCTACATCAAGTCAGCGGAGGACAAAAACGTCTGGCTGATCGATGAGGAAGCTGCCGCTATCGTCAGGGAAGTGTTTCAACGCTACATTGGCGGTCAATCCGCAAGTGAAATCGCCCAGGACTTTAACAGGCGCGGTCTGCTGCCTCCGCGTGAATACAGCGAGACCAAGCATAACCGGCCCGCTTACGGCAAATATCTGAACATCGACCAGCCTCCCGTCGTATGGCGTTTGAACGCCATCCTTACGATCATCGACCGCTATGAATACTGCGGGCACACCGTCAGCTGCAAATCGGTCAGCGTGTCATACAAAAGCAAGAAGCACAGCCGGATACCGCGTGAAAACTGTCTGATCACCCGCGATACACAGCCGCCGATCATCGACGAGGAAACCTGGCAGACCGCACACCGTATCCGTGAATCCGGACGCCGGAAGCCCACAAGGATGATTGATAAAGGGCCGTTGAATGGATTCCTCTTTTGCCCGGACTGTCACAACAAGCTTCACTTCCATGCCTGCGACCGTCTGAAGAATACAAATGGGACTTTTGAATGTTTTTACCACGCTACCTACAAGCTCTGTACGCGTCACTACATCCACCGGAATGTGGTGGAAGAGGCGGTTCTGGCAGACCTGCAGAGGGTATCACAGCAAGTACGGGAGCATGAGGATGAATTCCTGCGCATGATCCAGCAAAAGACCAACAGCGCCGGGAAAGAAAACCTGCGGAAGCTCAAGAAGGAGCAGACCGCCGGGGAGAAGCGTCTGGAGGACATTGACAGGATCATCAACCGCTTATATGAGGACAAGGTCGCCGGTGATCTGAGCGCCGAGCGCTTTACCCGGATGCTCGCCACCTATGAGGATGAACAGGCGACCCTCCGCGCCCGGCTGGAAGAAGTGCGCACCCTCATCGCCACGGAGCATGAGACGACCGAAGGCGCGGAACACTTCATTCGCCTGATCAAGCAGTTTTCTGAAATCACCGAGCTGACCGATGAAATCGTCGCCACGCTCATCCAGAAGGTGGAGGTGCATGAGCCGGTCAAGGTCGATGGTAAAAAGCAGCAGGAGATTACGGTACACTACAACTTCATTGGTAATATCGTAGCATGACAGCCCTGAATAACAAGGGCTGTTATCATTTTTTCAGCAGGGTTTCGGCCCTGCTGTTATTTGTGAAACATTTCTATGAAAATTATCACTATTTTGGAGCAGTCTTTCTTTCCGCGCAAGTAATTATAATTTGACATTCTTGCACATAATGGAGTATAATAGATAAAAAAACAGGAAGACAGAAAAATGCAAAGAATGCTCTTCTTTTGATGCCATTGCCGCTGCCTTCCGGGGGGATGCCTTTGGAGTATTATTCCCGGTGGACTGAACAGATACATAGACTGAGACACGTCACGAAAGAGCACCGTTTCTGCCACATGAGTGCCTTTCGCAGAGAGGCGGATTACAACAGCGAAAGGAGGATGTGGGTTCTGATCCGAAGTTGAAGAATAACCCACACTTTAAGATGAATAATAGAAGGAGTGTTCAAAGAGGCACATCACAGGATACTACTATCAATAGGCATACCTTGCTAAGATATATCCTTGTTCCTCTGCTTGTAAGTATCATCACAATACTTCTTTGCATTACGTTGAGACCAGATACATTATCATATGCTAATTATGTTACTGTGTATAAGATCTATGAGATTCTCGTATCAAATATTGGTATAACAGCAGCTATTGCAATCTCAGCCGTTATGTTCGTTGTACTACGAGATCGGAACAGTATATTGCCATGGAATATTGGATGGGTTTTTATCGGACTTGTGTTTGTATTATCTGCTCTCAGGTTTGAGGGAATGGATGATTTTGGCACGATTGTAATTGATGGGTGTATTTTCAAAGGTTACTCTACTATGAATCGTGCAGAAGGTTATGGAGAATTGTTCGACCCATTATCGGAAAGATTGGTGTTTAAGGGTTATTTCTCTGCGAATGCATATAACGGTCAGGGCACAGAATACCAACTGTTCTACACTGACCATGAGGAGAATCTACCTGTTTATATAGGTGAATACAAGAATCATAAAAAGCATGGGTATGGAAAAGAATATGCTGTAAGCGAATCTCAATATTACCTAAGGTATGAAGGAGACTATGAAGATGGGTATCGATGCGGGCAGGGGAAATGGTATTACTTGGAGAATGGTGAGAGCAGATTGCGTTATGATGGGGAATTCAAAGATGGCATCTATAATGGTCTGGGTACAGAATATGAATACGAAGATGGAAAACAGTGGATAAAGTATGAGGGCCCCTTTCAGGACAATCTATTCAATGGAGAAGATGGTACGGAGTATTGCCTTGTAGATGGAAAGAGCAGGGTAAAGTATATTGGATCATTTCTTAATGACTTATACAATGGATATGGAACGGAGTATTACTATGAGCATGAAGAACAGAGAATAAAGTATAAAGGTTGGTTTTCGGATGGTGTATATAATGGGAACGGCGAACTACACAGCTCAGCAGAGGGTGCTGACTATATCGAATATGATGGAGCGTTTGTTAATGGGATGTTCAATGGAAATGGAGAAAAGTATATTTATGAGAATGGCCATCCCAGGTTACTGTATGACGGTGAATTCAAGGACAATCTTTATGATGGCCATGGGAAATACTATGGGGGGGGGGAAGGAGAGTACTACGAAGGATCATTTAAAGATGGTTCATTCGTGAAGGGTACATATTACGTTTCTGATGTATATGAGGGCATGTCGTATAGAATCATTGGATCATTTGTAGATTGGAAAGCTGAAGGTATATGTGAGCAATATTGGGATGATATACTAAGGTTCAAGGGTGAGTTTCATGATAACCAGAGGAACGGTACAGGAACTGATTATGCTGAAGACGGGCGAGTAGAATTTGAAGGACATTATGTAAACGGAGAAAAACATGGCAGTGGTATTGAATATGATCTAAGTGGGAATCAGACGGAAGTTGTTTACGAATATGGACGACGGAGAAAGTAATTCCGACGAAAAAGCAACGAGGAAAGGATAGACAGGTGGGAACAAAGAGAAGCGACCTCATGGAAGAACGGCATCGAGGCAATTGCAGCAGAGAAGATGAAGGTTTTGAAACGCGGGGTCTGCGAGATGTTAGCAGAATACAGGAAGAGACAGCCCGAAAGCAAAGCATTATGTGCGAAACTCGTGGGTCTGGCGATGGGAATGTCCTATGACAAGACACAAAAACGGGAGAGGTTGCCGTCAATCGGCAGATGGTATGCAACCAAAGTCAAAGCGCTGGAAGAAGTCGTGGTGGATGTAAACGTCTCCTGGAGATGCCGAAGGCGCTGCACATCTTCACTGACGAGGATCATGTGCATCTGAATAACGGCAAGAGTGTCAATGTGCCAATCGCCACCATTTCCGATGGCATCGACACAAACAACCCCAAGCCTCACACACTGATCTCTCCTTTGCACATTGCCGACTATGGCATGGAAACGGAAGCCTTCAACAACTAAGTGGAAGCCCGCCTGAAAGAGCGCAGCGACATCAACGTCATTAAAATTATCTAACTTTATGGCGACAGCGCGGAAAGGTTTCTCAGCGGACTTAACAGTTACTGGCTCTAAAGTACCAGATAAGAACGCTGCTCGGATGAGGGCATATCGGGAACGGAACTGTCCCATAGAAAAGGCATGCTCCAGATGATAGAAGACGCAAAGGCGGGGAAGATACAGCACATTCTGGCTAAGTCCATAGCGAGGTTTGCCAGGAACGTCGTGGATTGCCTGTCGATTATCGATGAACTGAGAAACCTGGACCCTCCCGTGGGTGTTCACTTCGATGAGAATAATCTGTACACGTTGGACAGCACCGGCAGCCTGGTTCTGACGAAACTGGCAACGGTTGCGGAGGAGGAATCCAGGTCAAAATCATTTATCATGAACTGGTCCATAGAGCGCCGGTTCAGTCGCGGAATATTTCTAACGCCGAAGCTGCTGGGCTATGATGTGGATGAGAATGGGCAACTGGTCATCAATCCGGACGAAGCGGAAACGGTGAAGGTTATCTACGATTTGTACCTCAATGGATGGTCGCCCACAGAGATTGCCGACTTGCTGACACTGTACGGAAGAAAAACCAAGCTGGGTAAGGATGTGTGGAATCCCAGTACAATAAATGAAGTCATAGAAAATGAACGGCACTGTGGGGATGTTCGGGCGAGAAAGACATTCACTCCGAACTTTAAAACCCATAAATCCAGGAAGAACAATAGAGACCGAAAGCAATATATACAGCGGGATCACCATCAAAAGATTGTCAGCCGCGATGTGTATAATGCTGCGAACCTGCTGCGCTCCTCCCGGGCATACATACAGAGGAAGAGGCCGCTGCCGCTGCTGAGCGTGGTGGATGAAGGTATCCTGAAGGGATATGTACCACTTGATAAAGATTGGAGTGGATTTTCCTCAGAGGACTACCAGATGGCGAGTCAGAGCGTGTATGATGAGACAGAGCCTGACGGTAATTTGAATATTCCGGGACAGGAGAATGGAAAAAAGAGGCTGGCTCTATTCGGATATCAGAGGGTCCGCGGACAGTATTTTTCTACTCGCGATGATCCCACAATGACAATCACGAGGGGAAAGCTGCGTTTTAATACAGCGTGTCTGAAGAAATTCGAAGATGTGGAATACGTGGAGCTGCTGCTGAACACCGTGAATAACCGAATTGCTATCCGCCCTTGTGGTAAGGACAATTCCAATGCCATCCATTGGGGAAAACTGCGAAATGAACGGTGGGTCGTAAGCACCATGAGCTGCCGTGGTATGGCCAAGATACTGTTTGATATGATGCAGTGGGATGATGAGGTCAGCTATCGATTTCGCGGGCAATACATCAACAATGGTGCTGAACGCTACATGCTGTTTGAACTGGATGAACCGGAAATGATCAAAACGGTAGAAAGATTGTTCACTTCGGCAGATACAGAAGATAGGGGATTGAACCGTGACGAAGAAGGGCTTTCCTATTTAACCAGGATGCGGGTTTCTTTGCCATTCAGGCCTGTCGGATTGATGACGATGGTGCACAGCGGATCTCTGATGTGTGGGATGGAGATGCGGTAGAAATCAAGAGCATGGATCTGGTGCGTTACATCTATCGGTGTACCCGATGGAGCCCAAAGCGTTCATACCGGATTGCTGGTGGAGTATATCGAGATGAGAGGATTGTTAAGTTCACATTGTCAGAGGCTATGGAACTGCATGAAGGAAGATTAAAGGTCAGGGGAGGATAATAACAGAAAACGGGCATCAGACATGGTGCCTTGGTTTTTTAAAGCCAGAGCGCCTGGCATTATATATTTGGCCCACCGGGTCGGTTTCCAGCTTACAAAATGATTGTAGGAGGGAAACTGACCAGGTGGGCTATTAATTTGCGCATTTGATGATAGCACATTGGGGAAACCCGTGATGTTAGGAATATCTGGGGGCGAGATACAACATATTGTATATTGTATTCATGCGGACAACAATATATGGTGTTAGCACATTGGGGAAACCCGAAATCTCCGGAACATGCAGCCGTTGGCAACTTGAAACAAAGAATGAAGGTGTAGTGTGCCCTCTTTTTGGTGGTTTTGGACAAAGAAAGATGAGACAGAGGCCTCCAGACATGGTTTTCGGGGGTTTTGTACGAGATTACCGGGTTAGGAGCATGCAGACGGAGCATGGTGGTGCATAATTATTAATAGATTGAGTTTTTATGCAGCTTCATTTGCATTGAACTAAGGGTGTATTTTTGAATCTCTAAATAGGGGTTAGGTCGATACAGCTTGACTTTTCGTTCTGCCATCGGGTCGTTCCCTGCTCTATATAATGACGACTCGCAACCTTTATTATATCTCCCAGGGAACGCTTCGATGGCGGAGCGAAAAGCCAAAGACAAGGACATAACCTATGCCCGAAACCAGAAAGCAGAGCTCATGCGTTTTCTGGATGATGGTCGCATTCCCATCTCCAATAATGCCGCCGAAAACGCGATCCGCCCGTTTGTGATTGGCAGGAAGAATTGGCTCTTCTGCAAATCCAATGACGGCGCTGTTGCTGCGGCGGATGCTTACAGCCTGGTTGAGACTGCCAAGGCCAAGGGATAGCCGGTTCACAACATCCGGCTGCGTCAAATGAGCACGCTTCCGGGCGTCAGCCAGGCGCTTGCCGATCATGTTCTGTTCACGCGCTTCCTGCGCGTTAAAGTCCCCGGAGGGGTTGAATGGCCGTAGGGGCCTGATTTTGTTTTTACTATTCTTTGGGCGGGGCATAATATCACCTCAATAAAATTATACACCGATATAGGGATCTTGTCAATAATATATCGTAATAAATGGTGTGTTGGAATATATTGACAAACTAATACAGGTACATTATAATGTCTGTAACAGTCTTAAAACTGCCGCCGCCACCCAGCGAACAAGCGGGTGGGACATCACTTTCAGGGGGGGTGTGTTGAGTGCCCGACATTGTGCGTATTCGGAGAAAGGAGAAAGAGCAGGAAAAGAAACAGCTATGTCGTTGATTACGATGGATGAGTTTCTCCTGGAAAAGCAGAAGGATTACATCGTCGATGAAATCAACAGTATCCTGATGGATGCTACCAGCGCCTTACTTCTTGGCCAGCACCCAATTGCCAGACCGATTTCCGCAGATAAGATTGCATTGCGCAAATTCTATTATTATCGGCTGGACAGGACACACCTGATCGCCGACATACAGGTGCGTGTAAGGGCTCCAAGGTGCCATGTCACGTTTTACTATTCCATGCTCTGTACCATGGATGAAGATTTTTGCTTTGGGACATATGGATTCTGGATGGACAAACCAGAGCGGGACGAGCTGCCGCTTGATAAATATCTGGTTCCTTACCTGGGCTGGGAGAACATTGAAGCCGAAACGGAAAACATCTGGCATCGCCGGCTTCCGGCTGTGTTTAGTGAGCCTCGCTGGCTTAAGGCCTACCACCTGGCCAACAGAATGGACCTTACGATCATCCAGCGCAGGCTTCCAAAGACACGAATCAGGAGTGTTGTGTTTTTTCAGGAAAAGACCATTGAGGTAGAGGACGATCTTAGGCAGATTGTGGAGGAGACCATCCCTGCCGGGACCATCATTCTGAATATGAAGGTGATACGCTCCTCGCCGTCCAACTTGCTGACGAGGATGTGGTTGATGTACTCGAAATCAGGGTCGTTGAACCAGTCGAGGATCTGCAAAACGATGGAGCTGGACGAACGGTATGCCTCTGTCATCGTGGACAGGTTCATCCAGTTTCACGAAGGCTCGACGCAGAATGTGAAGGTGTTGCGTGACGGTATAGTGCTTTCCTATGAAGAAGCGATATATGCTGTAAATGACGCCGGTTAGGAAGAGGGACACCAAAAATGAGAAACACCCGGATAGCTCCGGGTGCATATACAGAAAGTACTCTCAAACACTGACTGCCTGGATGCGGGCGAGTTCGTCTGCCATCTGTATGCGCTGGTTGCGAATGTCGATATCATTCTGTAGATTCAAAAAGTACCGTTCAGAGACACCGAAGTATTTGCTAAGGCGCAGAGATGTATCAGCGGTGATTTTACGCCTTCCGTGGAGGATGTCCTGAATGCGCGATACAGGAACCATAATGTCTTGCGCCAGTTTGTAGGCACTGATATTCATTGGCTCCATGAACTCTTCACGAAGAATCTCACCGACAGTCGGAGTTTCAATCATACGGTCCATCCATAATCCTCCTTCTAATGGTAGTCCACGATTTCCACATTGTAGAAATCGCCATTTCGCTCAGTAAAGCATATGCGGTATTGATCGTTGATGCGAATGCTATGCTGCCCCTCCCGGTCACCGTGCAGCGCCTCAAGTCGATTTGCCGGAGGAATCCGCAAATCGTTTATTGTCTCCGCAGCATTAATCATGAAGAGTTTTCTGAGCGCTATCCGCTGGATAGTCGATGGTAGTTTGCGTGAGAACTGCTGGTTGTATACCTTCTCAGTCTCACGATCAGCAAAGCTCTTAATCATAGATTTATTATACCTGTAACGCGGGTATATGTCAAGCAAAAGGATGTGATTATTTGGCGACTCGCGGAAGAAAGCCCCTGCCGACGGCGCTTAAGGTTCTCGAAGGCGACCGGGGCAAGGGACGAAGACCCCTCAATAAGAATGAGCCTAAGCCGCCGAAGGGCACAATCAAATGTCCCACCTGGCTGGTGCCGGAGGCAAAGAAGGAATGGAAGCGGCTGGCTCCCTCCCTGGAGGCCATGGGCCTTCTGACGATCTGGGACATCGACAGCTTCTCCGCCTACTGCCAGGCTTATGCCCGGTGGCGCGAGGCGGAGGAATTCATCACCCAGCACGGTTCGATCTTCAAGACGCCCAGCGGATATGTCCAGCAAGAAATTGCAGGAAAAGGGTATAAAAATATGGCGTGTTGTGCAGAACGGTTCGGTCTGAATCCATTACTGCGCTCATGGAATTTAGCTTCACATATCGGTTCCAGCACTTGCAGGATACATTGTTGAAACAGACGATCCCATATGGAAGGCATTGTTTGGAGATGTCGCCTCAGAAATCGCCTGGAAAGGAAAGGTGAGATAAAGAATAAGGCCATACAAAGCAAAAATGGGAGCAGCAGGCAAATGAGATTCCTTGGAGGAACGCCCGTTGTACCCATAGGCTTTGTACAAACACATCCGCCACGATGGAAAAAGCGAAGTATCAATGCCTATCTGCAAAATCAGGCAGTGGCGCAGTACACCAATATCCTGTCTCAGGCGCAGACCCAGCTTGCTGCTGCCCAGGCTGCCAACGATCCGGAGAAGATCAACCAGGCGACACAGGCTGTGACTAACGCGCAGACCGCGCTGAATAATGCCAACGCCGCGGTGAAGAATACGGAGGCCCAGCTCCAGGCGGTCAACAATGAGCTGACCCTTGCCTCCAACGGCTGGTATTCCGCGGGTGAAGCCATGCGCACGGCGCAGGCGGCGATCACTACCATTGGCAACGACATCAGCCTCGCGGAGAGTGAGTTCAGGAAGGCCACGGTGGGCATCACCGACATGCAGTCCTCCGTGCCTGGGCTGACGGCTTAACTGGACATGCTGGAACAGAAATGGATGCTCCAGCGCGAATCGGTTGCTCAATATGAGGCGGCATTGCAGGCAGCAAAGCAGCAACTGGCCGCGGCCCAGGCTGCCGGTGATCCCTCGAAGATCGATCAGGCGACCAACGCGGTCATACAGGCTCAGACCGCTTTGAACAATGCACAGACGGCCATGGCGCAGACTGAAGCGGAGATCAACAACTGCAATAATGCGCTGAACCTCGCCGAAACCAACTGGTATGCCGCCGGGCAGGCCATGTCCCAGAGCCAGGCGGCCATCACCAGCATCGGGCAGGAGATCAAACTGGTGGAGAGTGCCTTCAATGCCTCTACCTCCGGGATCACCAACATGGAGACCAGCGTGACCGGTTTGAGCGAAAAACTGTCCATGCTGGGCCAGAAGCTGCAGCTTCAGCGGGAATCCATCCAGCATTACGAGGAAGCGCTGACTGCTGCCCGGGCACAGCAGGATGCCGCCTATGAGGCCAACGATCCGGAGAAGATCAGGGAAGCCAACAGCGCTGTGGTTGAAGCGGAAACCGCATTGAACAACGCCAACGCTGCCCTGGGACGCACACGTTCGGAGATCGACCAGACCAATCGTCAGCTGGACACGGCCCGGTCCGCGTGGACAGGCATCGGGCAGGCGGCTTCCTCTGTAGGCAGTGCGCTCACCAGCAGCTCCAGGGCCACAGGTATGGTGGGCCGCTTCCTCTCCACGGCGATCACCGCGCCAGTCACGGCCCTGGGCACCGCGGCCATGAAGACCTCCATCGACTTTGACTCGTCCTTTGCCACGGTGCGCAAGACCGTAAATGGGACAGAAGAGGATTTGGCAAAGCTGGCTGCGGCCTCCAAGGAGATGTCCACGCAGATCGCCACGTCCACCACGGACATCAATCACGTCATGTCCACCGGCGGCCAGTTGGGCATCGCCACGGAGCACATCGAGGATTTCACCCGCGTCATGATCGACCTGGAGAAAGC
>Ga0256404_1010443_pt1 | contig 12824 bp, 13 predicted proteins | sample RumenRJG_01DNA_FD_185990 | JGI IMG/M metagenome (GOLD analysis project Ga0256404, IMG submission 185990) | Bovine rumen microbial communities from Lethbridge, Alberta, Canada - RJG_01 | ecosystem: Host-associated > Mammals > Digestive system > Stomach > Rumen | place: Canada: Alberta | collected...
ATGTAGCAGGCAGACCTGTAACAACATTTGGTACGGTAAGAAGTTATACTCCAATAGGAGCAACAAATTATGCATATCCGTCAAGATTTAATGTTCCGTCAAGAGTTGTAATGCCTGCCCGTCCGGCATTACCGGCATTGCCTGCAAGACCATACGGATATTATAATAATTACAGAGCGCCTATCGGCTATTATGGCGGATACAGATATCCTGCTGCGACAGTTGTTAATTTAGGGACTCCGACACAAACAGAAGTAATTACTACCACTACACCATCAAGATTAAACAGCTCAACCGGAGCTTCAATCCCTACAAAAACACATACGATAAACGGTGTTACTTATTATAACTAAATTTTTACTACTTTAACTTTAACCGTTTTTACATTGACGCGTTCAGGAATTTTTCGAGCTTCAATTTGTATTAAACGTAAGTCTTTACCTAAAACGTTTGGACCTCTCTGACCGTTAACATCAATAATTCCTGTAATGTCGTTATTTCTTATTTGTGGTTTTAAACATATAGCTTCGCCGTTATCTAATATTGCGCAAGCTCCTTCAAATATTGGCTTATATGGTAAATTAGCTACTGTTTTATAATGTTTTGCAAAACATGAATCATTTGAATTGCCGCAACTTTTATAAACACCGACAAAATCATCCAAAAATTTGCCTGAAGTTTTTGAATAATCTGAAATATCTATTGGTGAATACATTGGAGAATTAACATTTTCTTCAATAGCAGCATAAGTTTCTATTGCGTTGGATATTCTTTGATTTATTGTTTGATAAGCTATATTAAAAAGTTTTTGCTGATATTTTCCCATCATAAATACAACAAAAAATGATACCGCCAGAGTTGAAATGAGAAATATTACGCAATTTTCAATTGTTGTTGTTGCTTTTCTCTTTTTAAAACCCATTACCTAAACCCTCATTTGATTAATATTATATTATATATATTCATATTGCGCAAAATATTAATATTATAAAATTTCATATAAATAGAGGATTAAAAATAAATTTTCACGAAATAAAATATAAATAAGGGTCTGTAGAAATATTTGGGAGGTTTTGGATGTACGATTTTTTTGAAGAAGAAGAACTATATTCTCCGGCAAATGATGAAATGTCTGATTCTATTACTCAAAATTGGACGCAGCAAGCAATTGAGTGTTATTATATCAATTCAAATTGCAAGCGTTGTTCGCTTTCTCGGGGGCATTATTCTTTTATCTGTCAGATGCCAAAAGTTATTAACTCATTATTGGAAACTGTAGGCCCTCCGCAGCAAGAAAAACGCACTGCATAATAAAACTCAATAACACAAAATTAAATAGGGGTGCTTTTGTATAAAAAAGCGCCCCTATACGATTTTTTAATTAAATATATTATGTATCAATGTTGGTTGCATAAACCGCGTTGGATTGAATAAAATCTCTGCGCGGTTCAACTCTGTCACCCATTAATACATCAAATAATTGGTCGCAAATCATTGCATCTTCAATATTAACCTTCAACAATGTTCTTGTAGCAGGGTCCATTGTTGTTTCCCAAAGTTGTTGAGGCATCATTTCGCCTAAACCTTTGAAACGCTGGATTTGCAAACCTTTTTGCCCCCTGTCATCAATTGTTTTTTGCAATTTTTCAAACGAATTGATTTCAATTTTTTCGGTATCTGTTTCTAAAATCAAACCGTCTGTTTCTTCAATCAAGAAATCACGAATTAACGGATAAGATTCTTTTAATCTCTTGTATTCAGAACTCTTGATGATATTTTGCTGCAATACAACGTGTTCTTCGTCATTTAGATGTAAAACAAATGAATATTTAGAGTTTTCTGCATTATATTTTACTTCAACCTTATAATTTTCAGCTTCCGCAATATTGTAATTCTTTGCGTGGTCTATCAAATAGTGATTTAAGTATTCACAATGCTCATTCATTTTGCTTTGCGAATCAAAATCGGCAAGTTCTATATTTGAACGTACTAAACCTCTTAAAAATACCGCAGGATACAAGTTCAAAATAGGGTTGTTGTATGAACGATAGAATTCTGTCATATTTTTAATCAAACCTAATAACTCATCGCCTGATTTAGCATTTTTCTTTGATTTATCGGATAATGTTAAATTCTTAATACCGCGTTCTTTAAGCATTTTATCCAAGACGTGTTCATTGAATAAATATTCCGAAGTTTTACCTTGAGTAACTTTGAATAAAGGCGGTTGAGCAATATAAACATAACCGTTTTCAATCAAAGGTCTTGCATACCTAAAGAAGAAGGTTAACATCAATGTTCTGATGTGTGCACCGTCAACATCAGCATCCGTCATTATGATAATTTTATGATAACGAAGTTTATCAATTTCAACTTCGTCTTGGTTTCGGCTGATTTTTATACCGAATGCCTGAACCATTGATTGAATTTCATTATTAGCATAAATTCTGTCCAATCTTGCTTTTTCAACGTTAAGGATTTTACCTCTCAACGGTAAAATAGCTTGAAACATCCTGTTTCTGCCCTGTTTAGCAGAACCGCCTGCGGAATCACCCTCAACAAGGAAAATTTCGCATTGGGACGGATCTCTGTTTGAACAGTCTGCAAGTTTCCCCGGCAGGGTTGAATTTTCCAAAACAGTCTTACGTCTTGTCAATTCCCTTGCTTTTCTTGCGGCTTCTCTTGCTCGTTGAGCTTGTAATGTTTTTTCTAAAATTGCTTTTGCCATTTTCGGATTGAATTCAAGCCATTCTTGCAATTTATCTCTTACTGCATCTTGAACCGCACCTAACGCTTCAATAGAACCTAATTTTTCTTTTGTTTGTCCTTCAAATTCAGGGTTAGGAATTTTAACCGATACAATCGCAGTCAAACCTTCTCTAACGTCATCACCCGATAGGTTTTGGTCTGAATCTTTCAGGATTTTATTTTTTCTTGCATAGTCATTTAATACACGAGTAATTGCGTTTCTGAAACCTGTTAAATGTGTTCCGCCAAAGTGTGTATTGATATTATTTGCAAAAGATAAAATATTTTCCTGATATGAATCGGTATATTGCATAGCAACTTCAACCTGAATTTCACCGACAATTTTATCTATATAAATCGGTTTGTCATGTAAAACCGTTTTGTTTTTATTTAAAAATTCGACATAACTTCCGATACCGCCTTCATAGTGGAAAATTTCGGCTTCTTCCATTCCGGGATGCTTGAATATAATTTTCAAACCTTTATTTAAGAAAGCCATTTCTCTTAAACGTGTGCCGATAACTTCCGAATCGATTTCAGTAGTTTCGGTAAATATTTCAGGGTCAGGCCAAAAGGTTGTTTTTGTACCTGTTTTATCAGTTGCTTCCCCTTTTTCAACAGGAGCCATAGGTTCTCCGCGCATATATTCCTGACGCCATACATAACCTTGACGCGAAACTTCTACAATGTATTTTTCAGATAATGCGTTTACAACAGAAGCACCAACGCCGTGCAAACCGCCTGATACTTTATATCCGCCGTCACCGAATTTCCCACCTGCGTGAAGTACTGTATGAACAATTTCTAAAGCGGATTTTCCCGTTCCTTCTTTTATATCAACAGGTATACCACGTCCGTTATCTTCAACGGTTACACTGTTATCTTTATTTATAGTCACATAAATATCGGTACAAAAACCTGCCAAAGATTCATCGATAGAGTTATCTACAATTTCATATATGCAATGGTGCAAACCTCTTTGAGAAGTTGAACCGATATACATCCCCGGTCTTACACGAACTGCTTCCAAACCTTCCAAAACACGAATATTTCCTGCACCGTAATCTTCGGAGGTATGTGTTTCAAGTTCTTCATGCACTCCGCCTGAAGGGTCTACAAATTCTTCGTTTATTTGTTTTCTTAATTCGTCTTGAGCAATATTTTCTGCGGCAACTTCTAATGCCTCTACCGCGTTATCCGTATTAGTCAAATTTTCTGACATGTATTTCTCCCCTAATCATAACTTCTTTTCTTATATAATAGCATAAACACAACTATTTTGACAAAAATCTTTACCATTAGTAAAGATTTTCACAGAAATTAAGTTCTTGCTATATATTTTTTCGTATACTAAAATAAAAGTATATATTTAATTTTAAAAAATTAGCGAGGAAGATATGCCGCAACATAAAGTAAAAGTTTGTATGGGAAGTTCATGTTTTGCAAGAGGCAACATGAACAACCTTGAATATATAGAAAACTACATAAAAGAAAATAACTTGGATACTGAAATAGATTTAGTCGGTGCACATTGTCAAAACAATTGCGAAAACGGTCCGCATATTTTTGTTGATGATAAATCTTATGACGAAGTTGATGAAGAAAAATTGAAAGAAATTCTGGCATCAATAAAAGATTAAAGACATATCCGGGTTTTGAAAAAGGAGTTCAAGAAATATTATGGTTACACAAGCACAGCATCCTGTATATACATTGACAAATGAATGTAAAGACTGTTATAAATGCGTCAGACATTGCCCTGTAAAAGCAATCAAAATAGAAAATGACCACGCATCGGTTATTGCAGAAAAATGTATTTCATGCGGAACTTGTGTTCAAGTGTGTCCGACAAACGCAAAATGTGTAAGAACTGATTTAGAAAAAGTAAAAAATCTTTTTATAGCAAAAAAAGATGTTTATGTATCTTTAGCACCATCCTGGCGTTCTGTTTTTGAAAACTCCGCAAAAAAAATGATTGCCGTTTTAAAAAGATTAGGTTTTAAAGAGGTGTCAGAAACCGCATTAGGTGCTCAGGAAGTTTCTATACATGATGCGGAAGTTTTGAACAATATGGAAAAAGGGTTGCTGATTTCAAGTGCTTGTCCTGTAATTGTTGATTATATAAGGATTTACAAACCAGAATTTGCAAAATATATAACTCCTGTCGGTTCTCCTGCCAAAACACATGCCAGAATGTTGAAGGATAAATACGGGGAAGATATAGCAGTAGTATTTATCGGGCCATGTATCGGCAAAAAAAATGAAGCGGATGAAGATGACGGATTAATAGATGTCTCCATAACATTTGAAGAATTAAAATTTTGGATAGCAGATGAAATCGGTGATATTTCCGAAATAAAAAAAGAAAATGATTATGAATTTGTTCCGTATAGTGCTCATGAAGGGACATTATATCCGATAAACAGCGGAATGAATGAAACAATTAAAAAAGTCGGAATAAAACCAAACGTCCAGCTTATGGAAGTTTGTACAATTCCCGCATTTGAAAAAGCTTTAGACAATCTTGAGCCGGACAAATTGGAAGTTCCTGTGTTTGTTGAAGCATTAGCTTGCGAGTCCGGTTGTATAACAGGACCTTGTATTGCATCAAATAAAGCAAGCATAAGTTCAATCAGCGATGTTATGTACAAAGTTAAATCAAGAGATGAAATTCCGCAAAAGGCTCAAACTGTTGTAGAATGTGAATATTCCCCAAAAGCAGTAGCTAAAACGGAATATTCCTTGGAAGAAATTCAACAAGCATTGAAAAAAATCGGTAAACATTCACAAGATGACGAACTAAATTGCGGCGGCTGCGGATATTCTTCCTGCAGAGAGCTTGCTGTGGCATTATTAGACGGGGTTGCGGAAACTTCAATGTGTGTTTCATATATGCGAAAAATTGCAATGCGTAAAGCAGCGGCAATGCTTCGTTGTATGCCGTCAGCTATTGTTATGGTTGATAATAATATGAAGATTTTGGAAGCTAATGACAGTTTTATGAAGATGTTTACAGGTGAGATGTATGAAATTTTCAAATCAAGACCTGACGGGTTATTGGGAGCTTCTATTGACAGAATTGTAGATTTTGCTGATATTTTTTCAACAATATTAAAAACGGGGAAAGATTTGCATAAAGAGCATTATGCGGTTAAGGACAAATTGTATGATATAAACGCATTCACTATTGAAGAAAACGAAATAGTGGGTGCGGTTATAACAGATGTTACTCAAACAGAAACAACAAGAGAAAAAATTTCGGAAAAAGCTCGCGAAGTTATTTCCAAAAACATCTCAATCGTTCAGGAAATTGCCTGCCTTTTGGGTGAGCACATGGTCGAAACTGAAACGCTGTTAAATTCAATAGCGAACGATTATGATGAAAGAAAGGACAATGATAATGGTTGAAAAGTTTAATGGTTAAGTAGTTTAATGGTTTATATCAGTCCTTTGGACAATTCAGTAAAAGAAAAAACGCGCGAAGCGCCAAAATAACCTTCAACTATTCAACCTTTCAACCTTTCAACAACTAAAAGCCATGTTTATTGATATTGATTGCCACCAAATAAAAAAATATAACCAAAATGCATTCGGAGATTATTTCGTATCAAAAAGATACCCCGATGAAGCAAAACTTATTGCGGTTTTATCAGACGGATTGGGTTCAGGTATAAAAGCGAACATTTTGTCTTGTATGACTGCGACAATGCTGTTAAAATTTGTTGAAGGCGACCAAATTCCTATTAAAGATGCGGCAGAAATTGTAATGAATTCTCTGCCTGTTTGCCAAGTTAGAAAAATAAGTTATTCAACTTTTTCAATAATTGATGTCAACGACGAAGGGCACGCAAAAATCGTAGAAGAAGGTAATCCTGATTTTATATGGATTCATAACGGAGAAGTTATGGAACCTTCATTTGAATCAATTCCTTCTAAAAATCATAAAAATCGCTGCATGAAAAGTTATAAAATTCAATTAGAATTAGGCGACAGATTAATATTTTGTTCTGACGGAATTACCCAATGCGGTTTGGGTAATGAAAAACTTAAACTCGGATTGCGTCGCAGCGGATTGATTGAAATTGTTAAATCAAAACTTGAAGAAGAACCGGAAATATCAAGTTCGGATTTATCTTCATACATCATACGTCAGGCGCGCAATATTGAAACAGACAGAAATCCTAAAGATGATATGTCCGCATTAGTATTATATTGCCGAGAACCGAGAAAATCTTTAATTTTTACGGGCCCGCCGTATAACCAAAAAAATGATGCGCAATATGCAAAAACATTTATTGATTTTAACGGTAAAAAAGCTATTGCAGGCGGAACAACCGCCAATCTTTTGTCGCGTGAATTAAATATTCCGATAACAATGGATAAAACCATAAGTGTCGGAAAACTTCCGTCATGCTCTTATATGGAAGGAGTTGATTTGGTCACTGAAGGGATTTTAACCCTTACGCAAACTCTTGAATATTTAGAGTCGGGAGAATTATATGTTGACAATGCGGCAGGAAAGTTGGTAAAATTTTTATTAGATAGTGATTGTATTCATTTCATGGTAGGGGCAAAACTCAATCAGGCTCATTACAACCCAACATTACCTATTGAAATTGAAATCAGGAAAAATATTATCAAAAAAATGAAAACTGTATTACAGGATAAATATTATAAAAAAGTAAGTATCGCATATATGTAGGAGTAAAAAAATGGCTAAAGTTAATGTAAAAGTGTGTTTAGGGACAACCTGTTTTGTTATGGGTTCATCAAATTTACAAGAATTAATAGAACTTGTTCCGAAAAAATACGGCGATGATGTAGAAGTTGCAGGCTCACCTTGTTTAGGTTTATGTTCTATTGATTGGGAATTTTCAAAAGCTCCGTATGTAAAAGTTAACAACGAAGTAATCAAAGAAGCTACCGTTGAAAAAGTTTTAGCAGCGATAGATAAAGAATTGAAAAATTAAGTAAAAATATAAGAAGGAAGAAAAAGAAATGTCGATAAATACCCCCGCAAAACAAACATCACACCTTAAACGTGAAATATTGGCTCGCATCATAAGAGCATATTTAGGTGATAATTACGAAGAAGACGTAAGATTAATACCTTATAAAATGCGTCCGCAAGGCAGTGATGTTCCGTTTAGATGTTGTATACATAAAGAACGCGCTATTTTGCGTGACAGAGTTATAGCAAGTTTGGGTTTTGATATAGAAGAAACCGAAGATAGCGAACTGTTATCAAACCTTGCAAAAAAAGCTTTGGATAGAAAACAGCCTGAAGAACATCCGTTGACGTTATTGCAAACGGCATGTAATGAATGTGTTCCTGCAAGAATTCATGTTACGGATTTGTGTCAAGGTTGTGTAGCCAGACCTTGCGAATCAGCTTGCAGATTTGGTGCTATAAAAGTTGAAAACGGTAAATCAAGAATAGACCATACAAAATGTAAAAGCTGCGGATTATGCGCTCAAGTTTGTCCGTTCCAAGCTATTACAAAAATTATTGTACCTTGCGAAAACGCTTGCCCTGTCGGTGCTATCGCAAAAGACGAAGACGGTATTACAAGAATTGACCACGATAAATGTATTTCTTGCGGAAAATGTGTAAGCGCTTGTCCATTTGGTGCAGTTCATAAAAAAAGCCAAATTATAGACATTATAAAAAATATTAAATCAGGGAAAAAAGTTATCGCAATGTTAGCCCCTGCAATTATGGGTCAATTACCTTGCACGCCTGAACAACTAAAAACCGCTATTAAAAAATTAGGGTTTAATGATGTTGTAGAAGTTGCGCTAGGTGCTGATATTACAACCAAAAACGAAGCAGAAGAATTTAGGGAAAGAATGGAAAACGGCAAGCCGTTTATGACAACTTCTTGCTGCGCCGCTTATAACGAATTGGTTGAAAAGCACATCCCCGAAATTAAACCGTATCGTTCGGAAACAAAAACTCCTGCGTATTATACCGCAGAAATTGTTAAAAAAGAAAATCCCGAAAGCGTAACGGTATTTTTCAGCCCTTGTGTTGCAAAAAGACGTGAAGCTATGCAAAATCCAAACATAGATTTTGTTTTGAACTTTGAAGAATTAGGCGCGTGGTTTGTAGCCCTAAATGTTCAAGTATCAGAATGTGAAAAAGAAGATTTTGCAAAAGAATCATCCGCACAAGCTCGTAAATTCGCCATAACAGGCGGTGTTGCAGAAGCCGTAAATTCATTATTGGATGAAGGTGAAAAAGCAAAAGCTCATGTAATAAACGGACTTGATAAAGCTGCAATAAGAGATTTGAAAAAATTTGCCAAAAACGGTAAATGCGAACTGGGTAACCTTATCGAGGTTATGGCTTGTCCCGGAGGTTGTTTGGGCGGTTCTAATACAATAAATGCTTATAAACAAGCCAATAAACAATTAACAGGCTATGTAGAACAAAGTAAAGATATTAAAGAAATTTTAAAATAATCAAAAAAGGTCGGAATAAACATCCGACCTTTTACATTTTGCTATGAATATTGTTTTATGCTAAAGTAGTAAACAGAGGAACTATTATGATAAACAGAAAATCAAGAGAAGAAATAAAAAGAATGGTTCATGCAGGGCATATTGTTGCTCTTGTTCATCAAAAAATGAAGGAAGTTGTTGAACCGGGAATTTCTACAAAAGAATTAGATAATATTGCAATGAAAATAATAAAAGAAAATCACGCCATACCAACATTTTTAGGATATTCGGGTTTTCCTGCGTGCATATGTACATCCATCAACGAAAACGTTGTCCACGGAATACCTTCGGAAGATGAAATATTGAAAGAGGGCGATATCATAGCAATAGATGTCGGCGCGACTTATGCGGGTTTGGTAGGTGACAGTGCTTGGTCTTATGAAGTCGGCAAAGTCAGTCCGGAAGTTCATAAACTTATGGTAACAACGGAAGAATCTTTATTTGCCGGTATAGAACAAATGCGTCCCGGTAATGTTTTAGACGATATTTCAAAAGCAATAGAAGCAGTTGCAAATCGCGAAGGTTACGGTATTGTTCGTCAATACGGCGGGCATGGTGTCGGGCACGTTATGCACGAAGATCCGTTTTTGTATAATTACAGCGTCGGAGATAACACTTTAATAAAAACTAATATGGCAATCGCTATTGAACCGATGCTTAATTTGGGTTGTGATGATGTTGAAGTGGCTGCTGACGGATGGAAAGTTTATACAAAAGATTTAAAACCGTCCGCACACTTTGAACATACTGTTATTGCAACAGATGACGGGCCATTAATTACAACAAAACTTTAACAAAAAGAATTAAATGAGTAGAGTGGGCAGGTAAAATATGAATTATTATGTAGGATTATCATTAGCATCAACCTCAGGCATGGATTCGGGAGTTGCCGTTATTGATGAAGATAACCAAATAATTACTTTGGATAAATTATATAAAATGAGCGATATAATTTATTTCTTTGAAAATTTTTCATCATTAAATAATTCAAAAATTTGCGCATCTGTCCCTTTAGACAGAACAATGCTTGAAGGGAAATGGCGAATTTTATCAAAACCGTATCAATTCGTTGCGACAAATAAAAATATTCCAAATCGTGATAATTGGACTCAAAGACATTCCACAAGAGGATGTGAATATTTTAATGAATTAACTCAACGCGGAATAACCGTTTCAAGATTTGATATCTATATGACAAGACAAAGTCTGCACTTGAATTCTTGTTATAAAGACCGTTCCCCTGCCGATTGCAAATTTTTACAACAAGCACTAAAATATGAATGGGGATTTTCAAATATTCCGTCTAATATGATGCCAATGTCACACATGGAAGCTGTTTTGGGTGCAATTATTGCAAGAGAGTACGAAAAACATCCGCAAAAAATAAGAAAACTATATGAGTTTAGAGGACTTGATGTAATAGATGTAAACGAAAATTTGAATATTTCTACTGATGTATATAATTTTGAGAAGGAATTAACAGGTAATGCAGTTTAATAAAATTGATATCAAAAATTTGTTTAACAAATTATGTAATCCGTTGTTATTTTATGTTGATAAATCAGGAAATTCCTTTTTTAGGAATTACTGTTTGTTTTTCAAAAACGGATATATGTATTCCGAAACTTTTTCTATGCCTGAAGCGGGAAAAGCTTTAGAATACCGAATTCAACTTGATAAACATTTAAGAACAACAGGATGGTTGATTGCCTTGTTGGTTTATTTTATTTTAATACACACCACGGTAAATCTTTGGACAATTCTTTTAGGTGAAATTGTATGGATTGCGCTGTATTTTGGAGCAAGAACAATTTGTGCAAATCTATATTCTAAATTTTTATTTACACATTATGGTAAGTATGTTTTAGAAGAATTTGCTCCGGAAATTTCCAAGAAAAAACAAAAAGAATATCACTACAGTTTTTATTCACGAATTACAAAATATGCAATCTTAATATTATTATTTTTTGTACCTGCCCTGTTAATTTCAAGTATTATGAAGATTGATTTGAATTTGAAAAAACCTCATTTTAAAGCAGCAATAAACATATCAAAAATTTATTCTTTTATATATCCAAAAACTCCCAAAATATACGATATGGAAGCTTATGCAAAATATATGACAGAAGATTTTGAAGGTGCATTAAAAGATTACAAATCAGGGTTGGAAAAACGCGGTAAAAATTTCGGCCAAAATGATTATATAAGGTTTGCAAATTTATTACTCCTTGAAAAGAAATTATATGGTTCTCAAAATGCAATAGATACATTTAACGAAATTATTACCAAGAAAAATTTATCTGTTATGGAACAATCCAAAATGTTATGGATGAAGTCCATATTTAGCATACAGAATAATGTTTCAGATTTTGTAATGACCGATTATGATGAGCTGTTAGCTTCCATAAACGACAAAGACGAAAGAAATAAATTTTACATAAATTGCGACAAAGCTTATATGCTTTATTTAATGGGAAAATACAAAGAAGCAATTGCTTTATATGATATTCTAATTCCCTATGCAATAGAACGAAAAGATAAATATAAAAAAGAATTAAAAAGCCTTTATGCCGAACGCGGATTTGCAAAGCGCAGAAGCGGTGATAGTACCGGTGCAAATTCCGATTTTTTGAGTTCTGAAATTGATATGTATGAAATAGATTCTTATGAACCTAAATTTTCAGCTCAAGGCTTTATGGTTGATAAGTTCTAACAGTTATTTTTAAATTTCCATTTGGTCGTAAATTTTGCGTACCTCTTTTATATCTTGCCACATAAGCCATTTTGGAGACCCTTTTTCTCTTGAATCGTTCCTTAATAAATATGAGGGGTGAAATATTGGCATCATTTTTGAAAAATACGGACCTTCAAACCATTTCCCGCGTAATTTTGTTATGCCTAATTTGGTATCAATAAAAGATTGAACCGCAACACGCCCACATAGCAATATTATTCGTGGTTTTAAGATATCAACCTGCGCTTTTAAATATTCCCAACAGGCTGTTTTTTCTTCGGGAAGCGGGTCTCTATTTTCTGGTGGTCGGCATTTTAGGGTATTGCATATATAAATATTTTCATTTCGTGAAAATCCGACACAGCCCAGTATTTTGTCTAATAATTGTCCTGCCTTTCCGACAAAAGGTTCTCCTTTCATATCTTCATAATATCCCGGAGCTTCACCGATAAGCATTAATTTTGAATTTGGAACTCCTGCGGAAAAAACAGTATTAGTTTTTGTCTTGCATAATGAACATTTTTCACAGGACAAACATTTTTGTTTTATTTCTTCCAGTTGTTCAAGTTCTTTTTTGAGCATACCTCATGCTAACACAAATTTGGTTTTTATGAAGGAATATTTTTAGTAGTTTTATTTATGATTTTCTGTGATGTTTTTTGAGCTTTTTTTATAATATAAGCCCCAAGTGTTTGCAGCATTCCTCCAAAAGCTGAAGTTAAAGATGATATTATTGACTGTGATAATCCGTCTTTATCTTGTTCAAAATATCTCCCATCTTCTATTTTTACTGCGTTAACCAAATTTGCTGTTTTGTCCAATAAAAAATCAGTACAAC
>Ga0256404_1010444_pt1 | contig 12823 bp, 10 predicted proteins | sample RumenRJG_01DNA_FD_185990 | JGI IMG/M metagenome (GOLD analysis project Ga0256404, IMG submission 185990) | Bovine rumen microbial communities from Lethbridge, Alberta, Canada - RJG_01 | ecosystem: Host-associated > Mammals > Digestive system > Stomach > Rumen | place: Canada: Alberta | collected...
CTTCCTGGATTATGACGCGGCGAAACTGCGGGAAATTTTCCGGCCGGAGGAACTGGATCGGATTTACATCAACTTCTGTGATCCCTGGCCGAAGAGCCGGGATGCAAAGTTCCGTCTGACGGCACCTTCGTTTCTGCGGATCTATGCGGATCTGCTGCCGCTCGGGGGAGAGATCCGGTTTAAGACAGACAACGCCGCGCTCTTTGACTGGTCGGTGCAGCAGCTGGAGCAGGAGGGATGGATCCTCCGGACTCTCACGCGGGATCTGCATGCGCAGGGCGTTCAGGGAATTCTGACCGACTATGAGCGCCGGTTTATGGAAGAAGGCGTCCCGATCAAAATGCTTGTCGCCGTTCGGGGGGAAAAGACCCTGGACGGACGGGCCGGAGAGCCGCCGAGATTGCGTGATGCGGCACTGGCGGACGCGAGAGGAAATCGGGAAGGAGAAGAGAAGCCATGACAAGATATATCTCCTGGAATGTAAACGGCCTTCGCGCCGTACAGAAAAAGGGCTTTGTGGAGAGCGTGCTGCCGCTGGATGCGGACTGCATCTGCCTGCAGGAGACCAAGCTGCAGGAGGGGCAGACGGATCTGACGCTGCCCGGCTACGAGAGCTATTGGAGTTATGCCGAGAAGAAGGGGTATTCCGGCACGGCAGTTTTCACCAGGAAGACGCCGCTGTCGGTCCGCTACAATCTCGGCATCCCGGCGCATGACACGGAGGGGCGCGCGGTAACGCTGGAGTTTGAGGACCATTTTCTGGTTTGCGTCTATACGCCCAATGCCCAGGACGGGCTCAAACGCATCGACTACCGCATGCAGTGGGAGGACGATTTCCGGGCCTATCTCTGTGAGCTGGACCGCACGAAACCGGTCATCGCCTGCGGGGACATGAACGTGGCGCATGAGGAGATTGACCTGAAGAACCCCAAGACCAACGTGGGCAACCCGGGCTTTTCGGATGAAGAGCGAGGGAAGTTTACCGAACTGTTAAACGCCGGCTTTACCGACAGTTTCCGCTGGCTGTATCCGGACCGCGAGGACGCGTACTCCTGGTGGAGTTACCGGGCCAGAGCCAGAGAGCGGAATGTAGGCTGGCGGATTGATTATTTTGTCATTTCCGACCGACTGAGAGACCAGGTACGGGGGGCGTATATCTTCCCGGAGATTCAGGGCTCGGATCACTGCCCGGTCGGCCTCGATCTGGATTCATGAGGATCGGAACAGTTGAACTGACGGGGCGCGTCGTTCTGGCGCCGATGGCGGGCGTGACCGACTTTGCCTTCCGGGAACTCTGCAGACGCTGCGGCGCCGCACTCACCACCACGGAGATGGTCAGTGCCCGGGCGCTGACCTACGGGGACCTGAAGAGCAGAGAACTCCTCTGGCTTTCGGAGGAGGAGAGCCCCGCGGCGGTTCAGATCTTCGGCCACGAGCCGACGGTGATGGCCGAGGCGGCACAGATGGCGGCGGAACTCTCCGGCGCGGCGATCCTGGACATCAATATGGGCTGTCCGGTGGGGAAGATTGTAAAGAGCGGAGACGGATCGGCGCTGATGAAGGATCCGGAGCTGGCGGCCCGGATCGTGGAAGCGGTGGCCGGAGCTGTTTCGATCCCGGTGACGGTCAAGTTCCGCAAAGGCTGGGACAACGGAAATGTGAACGCGGTAGAGTTCGCACGCTGCTGTGAACAGGCGGGGGCGGCCGGAATCACGGTACACGGAAGGACAAGGGCCCAGCTTTATGCCGGGAGAGCAGACTGGGACATCATCCGCGAAGTCAAGAAGGCGGTGACCATTCCGGTGACGGCCAACGGAGATGTGTTCAGCGGCGAGGATGCGGCGCATCTGCTGCGCTATACCGGCTGCGACGCGGTAATGATCGGGAGAGGCTGCTTCGGAGATCCATGGTTGTTTTCCCGGGCAAACGCAGCGCTCAACGGCGAACCGGAGCCGGAGAAACCCACACTGGAAGAGCGGATGGACGCGGCGCTCAGGCAGATCGAACGGTTGGCCGAGCGGCGGGGAGAGCGCTCGGCTTGTATGGAAGCCCGGCATCAGCTCCCCTGGTACCTGCACGGCGTCCCGTATTCCGGAAGCTACCGGCAACAGATGGTGCATGTGGAGAACCTGGCAGAGATCCGAACGATTGTTTCGCGTATCAAACGGGAGCTTTCTTGACAGAGAAGACGAGAAAATGGAACATTTTCTGTTGATTGGCGCTTGAACAGGCCTTTTTGTTATGCTATAATAATATCATAATTTATTTTGTTACAGACAGAGGAGATTTGATAGTGAAACGGGTAAAGGTTTCGAACAACGTGATCAGGCGCCTGCCGCGTTATCTTCGGAAACTGGATGAATTGCAGGAAAACGGAATCAACAGAATTTCTTCCTTTGAACTGGGGCAGCAGCTCGGCCTGACTCCGTCGCAGATCAGGCAGGATTTCAGCTGCTTCGGCGAGTTCGGTCAGCAGGGATACGGATATAATGTTTCCGGACTGCGGGAGCAGATTGCGTCCATTCTCGGCATGGACAGAGGATACAGGGCAATCCTGATCGGCGTGGGCAACATCGGCCACGCCCTGATGGACAACTTCAGCTTCGCCGACTGCGGTGTGGAACTGGCGGCGGCTTTCGACATCAAGGAAAGCCTGATCGGTACGGAATTCAAGGGAGTGCCTATCCTGGCCGAAACAGAGCTGGAAGGCTATCTGAAGAACAATGACATTGCGCTTGCCGTGCTCTGCGTACCGAAAGAGGTCGCGGTCAATGTAACCAAGATCCTGACCGAGAACGGGATTGAAGCGATCTGGAATTTCACCAATATGGAGCTCACAGAGCCGAACAGCCCCATTATCGTTGAAAATGTTCATTTTTCCGACAGCCTGCTTTCTCTCAGTTATTTTGTTTCGGAACGCATGGATGAGCACACGGCGGAAGCTTCCCGGAACGGGAAGTGATCGGGCCGGAGCTGAACCAGCAGGGCAAAAGAAAAGCCCCCGCTTGTGCGGGGGTGTTTTTTTGAGAAAGGAGCCGTTATGCCAGACACCATTGCCGCCATTGCCACAGGACAGCAGGTTGCCGCGATCGGCATCGTGCGTATGTCGGGAGAACGCAGCATCGAAATTGCAGACCGCCTGTTTCGCCCATACGCAGGAGGACGCCTGAAGGACGCAAAGGACCGGAAGCTGCTCTATGGAGAGCTGAGGAACGGAAACGAGGAACTACTGGATCTCTGCATGTGCACGATCAGCCGGGGACCGCAGAGCTACACCGGAGAGGACACGGCGGAGTTTCAGTGCCACGGATCCCCGATGCTCCTGCAGGTGCTGCTACGTGAGCTTTTTGCTCTGGGTGCGAGACAGGCAGGACCGGGAGAGTTTACAAAACGGGCTTTTCTGAACGGGCGGATGGACCTCAGCTCCGCCGAGGCGGTGATCGACCTGATCGACGCGGAGACGGCCGAGGCGGTTCGCAACGCCGCTGGACAGCTCTCCGGCGCGATCCACCGCAAAGCGTCGGCAATTTATGACGAGCTCGTCGGGATGAGCGCCCATTTTCACGCGGTCTTGGATTATCCGGACGAGGACATCGCGGACTTTGATATTCAGAATTATCGCGAGGCCCTGACGGAAGGACGGAGAAGCCTCGAACGGCTGCTGACCACCTTCGACAGGGGACAGCTGATGAACAGCGGAATCCCTACGGCGATTATCGGCCTTCCCAATGCCGGAAAAAGCTCCCTGCTGAATGCGCTGCTGGGATATGACAGGGCGATTGTGACGGATGTGCCGGGGACAACGCGGGACACCGTGGAAGAGCGGGTACAGCTGGGCGGGGTCAGCCTGCGCCTGATCGACACGGCGGGGATCCGCGAGACGGACGACAGGGTAGAGCAGCTCGGTGTCCAGAGGAGCCTCGCGGCCGCAGCCACTGCGAAGCTGGTCCTCGCGGTTATCGACGGAAACAGTGATTCCGGAGCGGATGTGGAGCAGATTCTCCGCACGGCAGAACAGGCGGAGCATGGAATCGTGGTGATCTCCAAAACGGATCTGCCACAGCGCTTCCGGATCCCGGAGACGAAGCTTCCGCTGATTTCGGTAAGCAGTGTGACCGGAGAAGGCCTGGAGCTTCTGGAGGAGAAGATCAGCGCGCTGTTCCCGCTGCCGCAGGTTCCGGCAGGAGAAATCCTGACCAATGTCCGGCAGGCGGATGCGGTACGCCGTGCGGCGGAAAACATGGAGGCTGCCTGTGAAGCGCTGGAAGCGGGAATGACACCGGACATCATCCTGACAGAGACCGAGAACGCCATGCAGGCCCTGGGCGAGTTGACCGGCGCCAGCATCCGGGAAGACGTCACCAATCAGATCTTTGCCCGTTTCTGCGTGGGCAAGTAACAGAACACCCCCGCCTTACGGCGGGGGTGTTCACAGATCAGCAGGAAATCCGGATCAGATAATTCTGCGGATCTCATAACCGCGGGAAGCGTAGTAGCCGGTGGTCAGAGAAGTTGTGACAACGCCGGTGACGGAGTTTGCCGCGTGGACAAACAGATCGTCCCCGACATAAATGCCCAGATGGCCGACATAACTGTTCCCGGAATAGAAGCAGAGCAGGTCGCCCGGCTGAAGATCTGCCGGATCCACATGGATGCCGTCAGAGAGCGCGTCGTTGGCTACACGGCTGGTCTGATAACCGAACTGCCCGAAGATGTACTGAACAAAGCCGGAGCAGTCAAAACCGGTTTCAGGGGACTTGCCGCCCCACTTGTATGGGGTGCCCACATACTGCAGAGCATAGGCGGCGATCTCCTTTCCGAGCTCGGTGCCGGTCGCGCTGCTGAGCCTGGTTTCCGGCGCATAGGTCCCTTCCGCGACAAAGGAAGCGGCGACATACCCGTCCCTGCCGTTGGCAATTACGCGGACCCAGTCTTCGGAAACGCCTGTGATCCTGACCGCGGTGCCGACATTCAGCTCATCCAGAATCTTCGCGGACATGGAGGGCGATTCACGCAGACGCACGCCGGTACCGGTGATATAACCGTCCCGGATCTGATCGGATGCAGGGGCGAAATTTCCGGTGGCGGAATTGCTGGTCAGTGATCCGCCGGAATCGGTGGAGCTGCCGGGAGCCTTTTCTTCGATGAAATCGGAGTGAATGAACCCGCTGACGTGCTCCACAGGAAGCGTGACAGCGGTCCACTCTCCGGAAACGCCGGAGATAGCAACCTCTGTGCCCCTGTCATAGGTCCCGATAATGGAGTAGCTCGAACCGGGGCCTGTACGAAGCCGAACGGCATTGCCCGTCACCTGACCAAGCTTCAGACGCGCCGTGGAATCCACGGCGGCATCCGACTCCTCCGCTGTATCCTCAGAGCTTTCTGCGGAGACATCCGCAAGGGGAGCCTCCTCTGCAGCTACGGTTTCGCCTGCTGCTTCGTCGAATATCGGCTCCGATTCAGCAGAAACAGGAGCGTCTTCGGGCATCGGCGAGGGAACCGTCTCGGTTACGACCCGGCGTTCCGTAACGGTAATCAGAGTACCGGACATGTCGGATTCAGCAGATTCGTCACCCGCCGGCGGTACGCTTTCCGGCGTGGGAGGAGGCAGAATGGGAACCGCCATATGGACCGTCCCATCCGTGGGTACATAGACAATCTGGTCAGGCGGCAGGGTTTCCACCGGCGCAGTTGTCACCGGTTCCTGAAGAACAAAAACCGTAGGGGTGCCGGAGGATGCCGCGGAAGGGCCGTCCTGCAGTACAAGCGTACTGCTTCCGGAAGCGGCGGGATCCACCACGAGAGAAGCGGCGTCGGATCCGGCCTCCGTGACAAAGTCGCGGAAGACATATCCGTCTGTACCGTCGATCCGTACCGCGATCCAGTCGCCCGATGTACCGGTGATGGTGAGTTCTTTTCCGGTGCTGTACGTCCCGAGAACGGCAGAGGATGTGCTGGGGGCGGCGCGCAGATACACATGCATACCGTTGATGCTGCCGGAAGAGGTTTCCCTGTCTACCGTAACCTCGGCGGAGGAGGCGCCCTCCGTGAGGGACAGAAACTGGGAAGAGACATAGCCGCTCTTTCCGTCCCAACTGATCTGGTACCAGTCGGGATCAGAGCGGTCAAGAACCTCTACTGTCGTATCACGGCTGACGCTTGCCGAAATGCCGTAGACGGTTCCGGGACCGTTTCGGACATTGACCTCACTGCCGGTGACGACCGCCTGCTCGGCACAGGCCGACACAGAAACAAGGGACGACAGGCAGGCAGACAGAACAAGCGCACAGATGTGTTTCTTTCGCATGAAAAAATACCTTCTTCAGACCTCAGCGGGCCGCAAGGGCACGCTCCAGCCAGACAGCCGCAACGTCAATGGCGGAATACAGGCTGTCTTTTTCCGTTTTCTTTACAATACGGTCGCGGGACTTCACCGAGGCATCCGTCAGCTGAAGCTGAACGGAGACCTTCGTCGCGACGTCCAGATCCTTGACCTTTTTGGTGTCGAGAATCTGCATCATGATCACGTACTTGTCCGCAAAGCTGCCGTAATAGATAAAATTATCCTTCCGCTGGAGAGGATGACCCTTATACTCCAAAGCTTTTGCCAAATGAAACACCTCCAATCATGTTATGAACGTTAACACACCGCAATCAGCCTGTCAAGGCGTTACCCGCCGATGATTACGACGCTGTCGTTGCCCTGCCAGGGGTTGCTGTCAGAATAGTTGTCCCAGTAATAGGAACTGTCAAAATCGTCGCTGGTGATGCCGTCCTGGATCAGATCCTGATCGGTTCTGGCGACCTGAGTGGGAGCCTCGATAAACACATGGGTATCCGGCGCGAGATAGGGATAGGTGAAGTCCGCCCAGGGGAGACCGGCGTGAACCTTGCTCATAACCTGGCGCCAAACCCGGGCAGCGGGATTCCCGTTGGAATTGATCCGTTCGGGGATGTCAAAACCGGTCCAGACTACGGCGACATAATAAGGAGTTACACCGGCAAACCAGCGATCCTTGTATTCACCCGAGGTGCCGGTCTTTCCGGCGACGGGGACATTGTTGAGCCGGGCTTCGGTACCGGTGCCCTCGTTGACGGCATTTTTCATCATCCAGGTCAGGCAGTAGGCGGTATTCGGATCAAAAGCCGCGATGGTCTGCGGGACATTGTCCAGGACGATGTTCCCGCGGCTGTCGGTCACCATGGAATAGGTACGGCTGTAGGTGAAGACGCCATCGTTCACCAGCGAGCAGTAGGCCTGCGCCATCTCGCGCACGGAAATACCGTTGGTGAGCTGGCCGAGCGCCATGGGAGCATAGGACGCGTCGTCCGGAACCAGACTGGTGAAGCCGAGGCGCTGCGTCAGATAGTCATAGGAGGTCTGCGGCCCGTTGGGCAGCTTGTCCACGATCTGGGCCGCAACCGTATTCAGAGACCACTTGAGCGCCTGGTAGATCGAGAGCACACCGTAGTTTTCATAGTTGTCGTTGTGGGGGTACCAGCTCGTCCCGGAGAGCACAATGTAGTTCGCATCGTTGACTAGCGTGTCCGGCGTGATGATCCCCTCGTTCAGAGCGGGACCGTAGCTGGCCAGGGGTTTGATGGAGGAGCCAGGAGAACGGGTGGCTCCCCCGTAGTTCACGCCGCCGGAACTGATCGGGACAGCGCGGTTGAGACCAAAGTTAATCTCCTTTTCCCCGACACCGCCGCAGAGGGCGAGAATGCGTCCGTCATAGGGGTTCATCACCACGATGGCGCTCTGGAACTGCTGTTCATAGCGGCCGCCCTTCGGCATCTTCTCAGGATCGGAATAGAGATCGTCGACGATATCCTGAATCCGCGTGTCGATGCAGCTGTAGATCTGATAACCGCCGCTGTAAAGCAGCTTCTGGGCGGCTTCAAAATTGATGCCCTTGGCGCTCATCAGATCCCGGATCACATCCCGGATGACGACTTCTTCGTAGTAGGTGTAGATCTCCTGGTGGTATTCCTGATTCGGGGTCCGCTTGAACACCAGCGGCTCCTTCACCGCGCTTTGCCAGGTGTCATAGTCGATATAGCCCTGTTCATACATCTCGCGGAGAATAACTTCCTGACGGTCCTTGTTGTTCTCCTCATTGTAGAACGGGTCATAATAAGTGGGCTTGTTGGTGATGCCGATGATGGAGGCACACTCCGCCAGACTCAGATCCTTGACGTCCTTGCCGAAATATGTATGGGAGGCAATCCCCACACCCCAGCAGCCTTCGCCGAAATAGACCGCATTGAGGTACCACTCCAGGATTTCCTGCTTGTCGTATTTCTTTTCCAGCTCCAGGGCGCCGAAGATCTCGGTCAGTTTTCGGGAGACCGTGATCTGGTCCTTTCCGGTGAGGTTTTTCAGCAGCTGCTGGGTGATGGTAGAGCCGCCGTAACTGGTCTCCATACGGGCGAACATCTGGATAAAAGCGCCCGCAGTGCGGTACCAGTCGACCCCCTTATGCTCATAGAAGCGCTTGTCCTCAATGGCGATCAGGGCCTGCTCCATATACTTCGGGATTTCTTCATACTCGACCCAGATGCGGCGCTGATCTCCGCCGATGGTGATGCCCTCCTGCCATTCTCCCGCCAGATCCTGTTTCCAGATGGTACTGGCCTCACTCAACTGATAGTCCTCCAGAGAGATGTCCAGTTCCGGTGTGAGGCAGGTTTTGACATAGTAGGCAAAGATGCAGGTAAAGAGTGTGCCCGTCACCAGCAGAATCAAAAGGAGAGTGCCGATGACGCGGAGGATCGCGACGAGGACGGAGGAGAGCGTGTCGATGGTATACCCGCCTGCCCGCAGAAGACCCCGGGCTGCACTGCGCTTTTTCAGTTGTTCTTCCGAGGCAGGATTTCTCGAAGCCATCGCGTATCACGTCACTTCCGTTGTTCATCCGGGGATGAGATTAGAGAAAAGATAGCGTCATTATAACACAGATTTTTAAATTCGCAAAGTGGCGGGGCAAGGATTCAGAGATAATTAAGAAAAACCCGGCCTTGCGGTGCCTTTTCGGATATGGTATGATGATCAAAACGGACGATCATTTCATTGGGAGCAGACTATGAAAAGTGTGCGAAACTGGCTGGCGGCGGGGATCGCGGCGGCGATGTGCGCGGTTTTACTGAGCGGCTGCGGCCCTGCGGTGCGGCAGGAAACCGAAATCATCGAAGAGCAGACGGAAGCACCGCAGGAAGAAGCAGGTTATGAGACCTGGCTTCAGCGGTATACGGTGCGCTCTTCGTCGATTACGCTCACGGACCGGAAGGAAGCGGTTGTCTTTCAGCAGGAATGTGGCAGCGGCTTTCTCGCGTATATCAACCGGAGGGTAGCCGTAGAGATCCCGTCGGGATACGAAGAAGAGACAGAGTTTGTCAACGACGGACGCTATGACGTATACGGAAACAATCTTTTCATTATAACAGAGAGCGGCAAACGAAATATGATCCGCCGCTACCGGCCGCTGCCGGCACCGGAGAACACAGAACAGCTGGAGCGTTTTTTTTCGGAGATGAGGCCGCGCGCCTTCCGCATGCGTCCGGACGGGAGTATCGTGGTCCTTGAATCCAGCTATGAGTCCTGGCTGACCACACAGGGAACGCAGACCAGAGACCGATACTATGTCCGGCTGCTGAAAGAAAACGGCACAGCGATCAGCAGCAGTGAAATAGAAATCCAGCCGGGCGCCGGACTGAACTGCTCAGAGGCAGTGCTCCTTGAACATGACATCGTGGCAGTTCCGCAGGGGCAGGAGATCCTTTTTATCGGTCTGGACGGAAAAAAACAGTTCTCTGTCACGGCGCCTTTTTCGATCCGGGAAATCTGCGCGACACGGGACGGAAGGCTTGCCGTCATTCTGCAGGATGACAAGCTCCTCTGGGTCAGTGTGATCAATCCGGGCGACCGCACGGCGGGTGTTCCGCAGCGGCTCCCGGAAGAGGCGCATGGATTCTGCGCGGGACAGACGGGGGATCAGCTTTTGTACCTGCGAAACAGCGATATTCTTTGCTTGAGCCTGCAGAATGGGACGAGTGAGAAGCTGGTTTCGCTTCTGGATGTAGAGGCGGTGCCGAGTTCCATAGGAGCCTTCTTTGCAGGAGAGGACGGAAGCCTGCACTTCCTGCTCCGCGGCGAAAATGAAACCGGTGCGTCGGACAATCTGTATCTGATCGCTTCACCCTGTGAGATTCCGACGGAGCGCCGGCTGCTCCGGATCGGCTTTGAGGAGATCTCCGACCGCCTGATGCGGGAGATTGTGGCATTCAACCGGGAGGAGCATGACTTTTTTCTTGAGGCGGTGGATTATCGGAACCTCGAAGCAGAGCTGACAGGTGATGAACCCGCCACATTGCTGGTGATGAACGAGAGCCTCTATGAACGACTGGAGACGGAGGAGCGGCTTGCGGATCTGAGCACGCTGCTGCGGGAGGATGAAAGCGGCGGACAGGAGAAAATATTCCCGAGCGTGATGAACGCGCTCTCGGAAAAGAGCGGGGCACTATACAGGATTGCAGCCTCGTTCCGGATCCGGACAATGGCCTGCGATCACAATACCGTGGAAGGGAAAACACGGCTGAGTTTCGCGGACCTGAGAAACATACTGAACAATATGCCGGCCGGAAGTCTCCTCTATGAGCCCTATTACACCTCTGAGAGACTGATGGAGGACCTCCGAAGCGTCAACAGGAAAGAGCTGGACCTGGGGGACGGCTTTGATGCAGGACTCCATGCGGAGCTGCAGAGCTTTGCAAATCTGCAGCCGGCGGACTATACCTATGACAGATTTGCCGCGGACTCCGCCAGTATGGAGAGCCGCATCTACAGCGGGAGACTGCTGATGATGCAGGCTTATATTGAAACACTGGATGATCTCAAATGGTATGACGCGTTCTTTCACAGCGGCGCATGCTTCGTCGGATGGCCGACGGAAGAGGGAGCACGGTCCAGACTGGTTTTCGACGAGTGCATCGGAATTGCGGCGGACTCTCCGGAAGATACGCGGCTTGCAGCCTGGAAGTTTGTGAGAAATCTCCTTTCGGAAGCGTATCAGGAGAGCAGCCCGGGATTTCCCGTTTACCGGAGTGTGCTGGAACGGCAGATGGCGGCGGATGCCGCGGCTGTGGTCTACCGCGTGGATGAGAAAGGAAAATTCGAGACAGACAAAAACGGGAAGAGGATCGAAATAGCCCGGGACAGCTGGTATTCTCCCGAATGGCGCAGACACTACGTCTACGCCCTGACGCAGCGGCAGAAAGAAATGCTTCTGACTCTCATTGAAAACTGCGTATAAGAAAATTCACAGAAAGCTTCTTTACAAGAGAGCGGGACTATGGTAATTTAAAAAGACAGAGAATGAGAACCCGATCATTTGAGGAACCATTTCAATTTCATCATATCACAGGAGGTAGAAATCATGAAAAAATGGGTATGTCCGGTTTGCGGCTACGTCCATGAGGGGGATACGCCCCCTGAGAAGTGCCCGGTTTGCAAGGTCCCCGGTGAGCGTTTCACGCTGCAGGCGGAGGAGCTGACCTGGGCGGCGGAGCATGTTGTCGGCGTCGGCAAGGTGTTCGGAGCAGATGTTCCGGAGGAAGTGAAGGAAGAGATCATTGCGGGGCTGCGCTCCAACTTTGAGGGGGAGTGCTCCGAAGTCGGCATGTATCTGGCGATGGCCCGTGTCGCTTATCGCGAGGGCTATCCCGAAATCGGCCTGTATTGGGAAAAGGCCGGTCTGGAAGAAGCAGAGCACGCCGCAAAGTTTGCAGAGCTCCTGGGTGAGGTGCTGACCGACAGCACGAAGAAGAATCTGCAGATGCGCGTCGATGCCGAAAACGGCGCGACCGCAGGCAAGACGGAGCTGGCCAAGCTCTGCAAGAAGTACAATCTCGACGCGCTGCATGACACCATCCATGAGATGGCCCGCGATGAAGCCCGTCACGGCAAGGCATTCAAGGGCCTTCTGGAGAGATATTTCAAGTAATGCATGACAGGACCGCAGCCTTCGCGGTCTGACCTGCTGTATTCCCGCCGCCGGCGGGAAGCAGCCAAGACTAAGGAAAGGAGAACAGGATCATGAAGTATGTCTGCAATCTTTGCGGCTGGGTTTATGATGAGGAAGAGGCCGGCGTGAAGTGGGAAGATCTTCCCGATGATTTTGCCTGCGAACTCTGCGGCGCAGGTAAGGATGAGTTCACTGCCGAAGAGTAAGCATCACGGAAAATCACGGCTTCGGGTACAAAAGAACAAAAGCATGAAAAGCGGGCCGGAAGGCCCGCTTTTCGCTTGCGCAGAAAGCAGCGGTATGCTATAATCAGTCAGGTTTATGTAAACTGTGCGCAACGGAGCGGTGCTATGAAGACAGAAAGAGTCAGATTCTATACCGAACGAAACAGCTTCGGAGTTCAGGCGATGATCATCCTGATGGCATTGTCCATCGCGTTTCGGCTGATCGGATGCTGGGGACTCTGGAATGACCGGTCCTTTGCAGCTGCGCAGATTGCGCTGCCCATCGGCAGCGCACTGCTGCTGATGGTACTTGTGTGGCTGCTCGGCCGAAGAGCACTTTGGCTGTCGTTCATCCCGGTAATCCTGGGGGCGGTTTTTTTCATCATCAAATCGCTGGGTTTTGAGAGCACGGTGCACACCGTACTCTGCATCCTGCTCTATTCGGCGGTGATTGCCCTGTATACCGGAACGGTGTTCGGGGTGATCCGGACCAAATGGATTCTTGTGCTGCTGTTCGGCCTGCCGTTTCTGTATCACATATTCATTGAGGACCTCCCCGCTCTGAGGGATACGGTGAAC
>Ga0256404_1010445_pt1 | contig 12822 bp, 8 predicted proteins | sample RumenRJG_01DNA_FD_185990 | JGI IMG/M metagenome (GOLD analysis project Ga0256404, IMG submission 185990) | Bovine rumen microbial communities from Lethbridge, Alberta, Canada - RJG_01 | ecosystem: Host-associated > Mammals > Digestive system > Stomach > Rumen | place: Canada: Alberta | collected...
CTTCACCGCCGCGATCTTCTCCTCGCGGCTGAACTCACTCTTGCGTCCCATCTCTGCGGCCTCCTTTTGTGTTGGTCTTATTATACCACACTTTTCCGTTGTCCGCAGATTCGAGGCCAGGACACATCCTGCTACTGGCAAACCCTGTACTCCTCCTTTAATGGGATATAGATTTCCTGAAACAACAATGAGGGAATTGATTGCGAATGATAGGATTATTTACGGAGATGATGAGAATAAAATAATCGAATTAAAGCAGTATTTGAAAGAGTATACTGATAAACTATCCAGCGTAATAACATTAGACGGGAGGTCAGGCGCAAATATTATTCGTTCACTCTTTGACAACATAAATGTATTCAAAAACCCAAAAACTCCAGCAATACTCGAAGAGTTTTTCCCATTTGTTCTTAGCGATGGGGATGTTGTACTCGATTTCTTTGCTGGTTCTTCGACTACTGCACATGCAATAATGGATTTATGCGTCTCTGGCAATCTCGATGTGCATTATATTCAAGTTCAGCTTCCTGAACCTACTAAAGAAAAAAGCGAGGCAGAGAAAGCTGGGTATGCAACTATAGACCAGATTGGTATAGAGCGTATAATTCGTGCTGCAAACAAGGTACATGCTGATCATCCTGACACTACCGCTGATCTCGGCTTCCGTCATTATACGCTTGTGGAGCCATCTGCTGAAACGCTGGATAAGCTGGAGAAATTTGAACCTGAGACAGGATTCTTGCTCCATAATACCGTTTTACAGGATTTCGGCGTTCCAACCGTTCTTGCAACATGGCTCGTCCGCGATGGGTATGGATTTACTGCGCCCGTGCAGTCAGTAGACTTTTCCGGATACACCGGGTACTACATGGATAAGCACCTGTATCTGATCAATCCCGATCTGAGAAATGAAGTAATAGCTGCCATTACTGCAAAGTATGAAACAGATGGATCTTTCAATCCCGAAAACGTGGTTCTTTGTGGGTACAGCTTCACTTGGACGGAAACGGAATCACTGAAGGTGAACCTCGCCCGATTGAAAGATACGGAAAAGAATCTGCGGATCAACTTCGATATCCGATATTAAAGGGGGATGACGATATGGAACTAATCCTCCAACAAAATTTGCCACACCAGCAGACAGCCATCGATGCTGTTTGTGATGCGCTGGATGGCGTTGCGATCGCGCCTCCGGTACAGTTTTATGAGAACCCGCAGATCAATTTGGCCGACAGAAAACTGGCTGCAAATCTGCGGTCGCTGCAGTCTGCCGTTCCCGCCGAATACAGGAGCACGGCAGATGTTGGTTCCTGCTTGAACCTCGATATCAAGATGGAAACGGGAACCGGTAAGACATATGTATATACTAAAACCATATACGAGCTGCATAGGCGCTATGGCATTAACAAGTTCATCATCGCTGTCCCTTCCCTTGCAATCAAAGCTGGTACAGCTCAGTTCATGCGGGATGAGTATTCACGCCGCCACTTTTCCGATGGTTGTGGCTACGGTACGGAAATAGAATTGGACGTCCTCGAAGCTCCGAAGAACAAGAAGAAAGGCCGCAGCTATTTTCCCAGTGTCGTAAGTGATTTCATCAAGGGAAGCTCCCAGAACACAAAAAAAATCTATGTGCTGCTGATCAATATGCAGTTGATCACCAGCAATTCACAGCGCGGAGGGCGGGATACCGGCCTGCTCTGGCGTGATGATTACGATTACGGTGCAGAAGGATTTTACAGACCGTTTGATGCGCTCCGTGCGACAAAGCCCATTGTGATCATTGATGAGCCGCACCGCTTCTCCCGGGACCAAAAGGCTTTCCAGACGATTATGAGCGAGATAAAGCCGCAGGCAGTGATCCGCTATGGTGCCACTTTCCCCGAAACAACAACGGGACGTGGTAGAAACAGGATCACGGTCAAGGACTATCAGTATTTGCTCTATGATCTGAATGCCTGCGAATCCTTCAATCAGGGACTGATCAAAGGCGTAGCAAAAGAGCATTTTGAGCCGCTGTCCAAGCAGGAAGAAAAGGTCAAAATCTTAGCTATTGCAAGCAGGGAATCCGTTACATTCCAGCGAAAGAAGAAAGATAACGCCACCCGGACGTTTACGCTGCAAACCGGTGATTCCCTTGCCATTGTCAGTGATGCGTTCGAGGGTATCACAATCCTTGCTATCACAACTAATACCGTTGAATTCTCAAACGGTGTGATAAAGATGACTGGCGAGGAAATGGACGTCGATGTGTATATGTCGTCCTATCAGGAACAGTTGATCCGGCTTGCGCTGGAGCGGCATTTTGAGACCGAGCGGGAGAATTTCTGCAATCGTTCCTTCAAAATCAAGACACTGGCACTGTTCTTCATCGACGATATTTCATCGTACCGTCCGGATGCTGACGGAAAGGCGCCCTATCTGCTAACCGCGTTTGAACGGCTCCTGAAAGAACGCATTGAAGCGTTACTGGAATCGCTCAATGACCACGAAGTTGAATACCGCGCATATCTGGAGGCATCGCTGGCAGATCTGTCAGCTTGCCATGCCGGTTATTTTTCGCAGGACAACAGTGATTCCGATGAGGAGATTGCGAAAGAAGTAGATGCAATCCTCAACGGGAAGAAACAGTTACTATCGTTCCGCAAGCCCGATGGGACATACAATACCCTGCGGTTCTTGTTCTCAAAATGGACATTGAAAGAGGGCTGGGACAATCCCAATGTGTTTACGATTGCGAAATTGCGCTCCAGTGGCAGCGAAAACAGCAAACTGCAGGAAGTAGGACGTGGGCTACGTCTGCCTGTTGATGAGAACGGCAACCGGATTTCCAATGAGGAATTCCAACTGAACTACATCGTCGATTTTACGGAAGCTGATTTTGCGCAGCGGCTCGTCGATCAGATCAACGGCGAGACCCCGCAGGCATCGGTATTGACGGAAGATCGGATCAAAGAGGTTGCTGCAAAACTCGGCAAAGATCCCGGCGCGTTGTTCGGGGATTTGCTGGCAAAGCGGTATATCGACTGGCAGCGCAATATTGTTTCTGACAACCGTGCTGCATTTTTCGCAGAGTATCCGCAGTTTGCCGCCGGGCTTTCTGCAGGGAAGGTTAAAGATAGAAACAAGGAGAAGCCGAAGACCATCAAAATCCGCAAAGCCGTATACAATGAGATTCGTGAATTGTGGGAACACATCAACCAGAGGTATTTGCTGTTCTACGATCAGGACTTGGATGCGGACATGGAATCCGTTGCGCTTTCGCTGTTTGAGAAGCCGGGAGTTTTTACAGATGTTGTGATGAGCAGCAGCCGGGATGTTGTACACAGCGATGGGACACAGATGAGTGTCTCAACGGGTACGGGCGTACAGTATACGGTGATGCGTCCGATTCCTTATGGTACGTTCCTGTCGAGGATCATGCGGGTTACCAGCATTCCCATTGCGGTGCTTCATAACGCCATGGTTCAGTATTGTGCAAAGCACGGTGCAGTCGATCCCAAGTATATCAACGAAAACTCAGCAAGCGCCTTTTGTGCCGAATTCCAGAATTGGAAGGTCACACAGCTGCAGGGACGCTTCCGGTACGTCAAAAGCAGTACGCCATCCGGAGCTACGGCGCTGTCCTATGCTGATGGTACACCTCGAGAGGAAATAGCACAGGGTCGAATAGGAACGAAGATCGTCGAAGGGACGCCGAGTGCAAAGTATCTGTACGATGCCTATGCTTACGACTCGCCGCTGGAGAAAGACAACATTACAGCGGATATAGAAGAAGTGATTGTTTACGGAAAAATACCGCGTAGCAGCATTGCAATTCCCACGATCACAGGAGGAATGTACAGCCCGGACTTCATGTATGTGGTCAGAAAGGCAACCGGCGAGAAAGAGCTCAATATTGTGGTAGAGACGAAGGATGTGGAGGGCAAGGACGTTTTGCGTGGCAATGAAGCTGCAAAAATCGACTGCGCCAGAGTGTTCTTTGAGATACTTTCTAAGGATGGATATATCGTTCACTTCCGTGATCAAATAAACAACAAGCAGATGGCACAGGTTATCAATGAAGTGCTGAATGATTAACGGGGATGACATAGGGTACACGAAAACGGGAAGTCCAGCGGTGCTCGTTTTCACTACTATTTTTGCCGGCTGCCGCACCAGTATGAGGATACATATGGAAAATGCAGATCGTTTGGTAGAGTTTAAGACCTTCTTGCAGAGTCATCTTGATGAAAAAAAGGCTTCAATCGAAGACGCAGACCGAGAGAAGGATGAGTTTTTAAGTGAGTATCCGTTAATTCGGATTAAGGAGTTGTCCGTAGAGGAGTACTGTCTCGGGACTGAACAATCCAAAGACAGTTTTTGCTATGCACTTGAATTTGGCAAGTATAGGTATACAGGATTTGGGATCGGTGGAGGCAGCGCCAGAAAATTCGGTGTCTATTTTAGTAAAGCGGAACAATGCTATAAGCATGGAACTGATCCGATAAATGATATCAGACAGTTCTGGCCGAAATTCAGAGGCGAATTGTATCAGTTTTTATCGGACTCTGGGAATGTAGATGAACCGGTTAATCTGATGGATTATCCGTTATTGCAAGGAATGGCAATGGTTCTGACGAAGTTACTATGTCTTTACTATCCTGAAAAATACTTTACTATTGGATCTTCTTCTGTCCTGAGAGATCTGATGGATCACTTTCATTATCCTTATGATGATAATATGCGTTGTCATCAGTTGAACTATTGCTTCACCAAACGTATTCGTGCAGATGTGCCTGAACTCAAAGAGGTTAATAATACTTATTTAGGCGCTATTTCGTGGGATTATATTAAAGGGAAGCCATCAAGCGCACGTGCTGTGAAAGAATCAAGTTTGGGCGACGAAGATGTTGAGACAGTCCATTATTGGATTTATTCTCCCGGTGAGGGTGCCGGTATCTGGGGCGAGTGCTGTGAAAAGGGAATCATGGCCATTGGCTGGGATGAAATCGGTGATTTGCAGCAGTATGCCAGCAAAACTGAAATGAAACAGGCAATGAAGGAACATATTGATCCTGAAAAAACCTATACAATGGCTGCCCATGCTACGTGGCAATTTGCACATGAAATGAAGCCTGGAGATATCATCTTCGCAAAAAAGGGAAGAAGCACAGTGATTGGGCGTGGCGTTGTTTCGTCGAGTTATGAATATGATGATTCCCGAGCTGAGAATAAAAACGTGCGTAGGGTTAATTGGACTCATAAGGGCGAGTGGCCGCATCCGGGAAATGCTGCTATGAAAACCCTCACAGACGTTACTTCTTACACTGATTATGTTGAAAAGCTGAATGCACTATTTGAAAGCGATGAAATCGATGATGTAGAAACCGAAGAAGTCAGCTATCCGTCCTACAGCAAGGCCAAGTATCTTGATGAGGTTTACATGGATGAGACCAGTTACAATACGCTGGTGGGTCTTGTTCTGAACAAGAAAAATGTGATTCTACAAGGAGCGCCTGGTGTAGGAAAAACCTATGCTGCAAAGCGCTTGGCATACTCCATCATGGGAGTGAAAGACCCTCGTCGAGTTATGATGGTACAATTCCATCAGAGTTATTCTTATGAGGACTTTATCATGGGTTTCCGTCCCTCTGATAAGGGCTTCGAGCTTAAACGTGGGGCCTTCTACAATTTCTGCAAGGATGCCGAGATCGACAGTGAGAATGAGTACTTCTTCATTATCGATGAGATCAACCGCGGTAACCTCAGTAAGATTTTCGGAGAGCTGTTTATGCTCATTGAAAGTGACAAGCGTGGTGTTGAACTTCAGCTTCTGTATTCTGACGAGAAGTTTTCTGTTCCAGATAATGTTTACATCATTGGTATGATGAATACTGCGGATCGGAGCCTTGCTATGTTAGACTATGCCTTGCGTCGGCGTTTCGCTTTCTATGAGATGAAGCCTGGTTTCAACACCGAGGGTTTCCGTAAGTATCGCTCAGGACTGAATAACAGCAAATTTGACAGCTTGATTCATTGCGTGGAGCAGTTGAATGCAGCGATAGCTGGGGATGAGTCTCTTGGTGAAGGATTCTGCATCGGGCATAGCTATTTTTGCAATTTAACAGAAGCAAATGATCAGGCGCTATCTGCTATCGTGGAATATGAGCTTATTCCACTGCTGAAAGAGTACTGGTTTGACGAGCCCGTAAAAGTAAAAAACTGGGCAGATAGTCTGAGAGGCGCGATAAAGTGATTCGAATACAGAATGTTTACCATATGCTGGCTTATGCGTTCCAAGTGTTGAATGAGCAGGGCTATAAGAATATTGCCACAGAGGACTTCGACAATACAGCGGAGTTGTGCGCGGCCATTCTTGCCCGTGGTATCAGCACTCAGATAAAGCGTGGGCTCGGCAAAGAGTATATACCTCGAACAGAGGCCCTCTCCTCTCTTCGAGGCAAGATTGATATTACGGAATCCATCAAAACACAGGCTTTTCAGCGAAAGCAGTTGGTCTGCTCTTATGATGAGTTCTCAGTAAACTCTTATATGAACCGGATCATCAAATCCACTGTGTTGCTCCTGCTCCGAACAGATATTACGAAGGCCCGCAAAAAAGAACTGCGGAAGTTGCTGGTATTCTTTGATGATGTGGACACCGTTGACTTGTTTACTGTGGATTGGAATATGCAGTACAACCGAAACAACCAGACTTATCGGATGCTTATATCCATTTGCTACCTGGTTGTGAAAGGCCTTCTGCAGACACAGTCTGACGGTACTACGAAACTCATGGACTTTTTGGATGAACAGCGGATGCATCGGCTGTACGAGAAGTTCATTCTGGAATACTACCGAAAAGAGTATCCGCAGATTATAGCGAATGCTTCACAGATACCGTGGCAATTGGATGATGACATGAGTGCCATGCTGCCAGTGATGCAGACTGATATCATGCTTACATATGAGGAAAAAACATTGATTATCGATGCCAAGTACTATGCGCATTCAACGCAAATACAGTATGATAAGCATACCCTTCACTCTGGCAATATGTATCAGATTTTCACTTACGTGAAGAATAAGGAGGCTGAACTGGCAGACAGACCGCACGAGGTTTCCGGAATGCTTCTGTATGCAAAGACCGATGAAGAAATCTATCCGGAAAATAAGTATCGCATGAGCGGAAATCGAATCGAAGTTCGGACACTGAATTTGGATATGGATTTCCTCAGCATAAAAGAACAGCTTGATAGGATAGCTGAGAGATATTTGGGTATCAGAGTCGCGTGAATGGCGGATTTCTTGAACTGACTCGTTGCACACCCCTGGCGATGCACATCGTGTACAACTACCCTGCACACCCGTGTACAAGCAGCAATATAAACAAATCAGAAGATGCGATACTTTTCTGGAGGGGTATGAATGGGAAAAACGACACCGGACTGAATGACTGCACCCCCCTGACCGACGCGCACCGTATGCGAATGGCCTGCGTACCCGTGTGTAGGCAGGAATCTGCACACTCTACGCAGAATTAATGAGTTGCAAATACATGTATTTGGTGCTATAATGTTAATGGTATTTTTCACATTTTAGTATAGTGTCTAAACTAACTGATCAAGAATACGTCAGAGAGGTGTAAAAAATGGCACTCTTCAACAACAAAGAGTCTCAACAGAAAGTATCCAAGGGAATACTTGAAGCATTTTCAGTTGATGTTATAAAATGGGAACCTGAGACTGATCAGGAAGCCTCTGTTATTGTGCACAAGTTTGAAGCAGAAGATTTCCCTTCAGGCTCTCAGCTTATTGTCCATCCATCGCAAATGGCAGTTTTTATCAACAACCTTTCTGCTGGGAATTCCTTGGATGACAATCCTGGTGAAGGTACTTCACAAGTAGCTATCTTCGTTGGACCATGTAGAATGAAGTTGGAAACTGGGGATGCACGCTTTGCACCCTTCAGGCATTTATCTCACGCTTTGACTGGAGGAGAGTCTGCGTATCATAGCTCCGTGTATTTTATAAACACGACATATATGAATGAACTCTCATGGGGAACGCATTCTCCAATTGTTGTCATGGATCCTGAGGAAAACGTTAATGTGCACGTGAGAGCGTTCGGTTTATTTGGAGCACATATTGAACAAACAGATTCTTCCATTGCGACAATTCAAGCCAGCAGATTCCTGCGTAAGGTGGTGGGGACTCGAGCAGACTTTACTCGCGACGAACTGGTTGATTTCATGCGTTCCAGGATCCTGGAATATGTACCTGATCTTCTGGCAAAGAACATTGTAGACAAGGGGATAACCGTATTAAAGATCAGCACCCATCTTACTGAGTTCTCTGCTGAACTGCGGGAGATGCTGACTCCTCATTTTGATGAGTTTGGCCTGACGCTTGATAACTTCTCATTCCATAGCATCAATGTTCCTGAAGAAGATCTCTCTGTAATCAATGAAATGAAGATTCAGAGAAAGCGCGATCAGATTGAAGCCGAAGGAACCGCGGCCAAAATGGACATTGAGTCTGCGGCCCGTGCCCGTATGCGTGAACGTGAAGGCTATACCTATCAACAGGAACAGTCCTTCGGTGTGCTACAGGCAGCAGCACAGAATGAAGGAGGGCCATCTGGTTTTATGGGTGCTGGCATGGGGCTTGGCATGGGTGTAGGACTTGGAGGTGTATTTGGTAGCGGTATGAGTGAGGTTGCAAAAGGAGTAATGGCATCTTCCCCGCAGACTCTTGCTGAACCTTCACAGAATAGTACCATTGCCTGTCCAAGCTGTGGAACTCTTCTGCAAAGCGGTGCAAAATTCTGCTTCAACTGTGGAAAGAAAATTGAGCCAGCAAATGCCTGTCCTGAATGTGGCACGTTCCTGCCTGCAGGAGCTAAATTCTGTTTCAACTGCGGAAAGAGACTGCTGAGCAAGACATGCCCGCAGTGCGGAAAGGAACTTCCTGACGGAGCAAAATTCTGTCTGAATTGTGGCACGAAAATCTGACCTGGAGGCTGAGTAATATGAAAATGATAAATAAACAAAGCTATTCGCTTGCGATTGCTGCGCTCCTCCTTGTCGCTTGGAGTGCCGTTATCCTATTGCTTGGTAATGTAACAAGACTTGGCATTTATGGTTGGATTAGCTTTCTTTTCGTTCCCGTGTGTCTTATTACAATTGCTATCTGTACTGTATTCTATAATCCGGTTAAGAATGACTCCTCTGCAATTGCAATCCCTGTTCATTATTCAGCGATTTTTCTTATTCTGGCAATATCGATTAATGCAGTATTCATTCTGCTGGGGATAACAGAAATTGGGCCATTTGTCATGACCATTGACGTGTTACTATTGGTAGCATATTGTATCATTGCTATCTTTGGCAATTTGTACTTACATCGGCTTACAACGAAGACCCAGAAAGTGGAAAATAATACAGCTTTCTCGACAAGTGTTTCAAGAGAACTCGGCACCTTGCTTGCCCAGATAGATGAGCCGGAATTGCATAGGACTATTGCAATGATAAAGGAAGATGTTGATTTCAGCACTAATTCCACTCAGGGCACATATGATGAAACGATCATACTGTCTAAACTGAACACGATAAAAGAAGCTGTTGTTAACAAAACAGATCCGAGCGTTATTCAAACGTTAATCACAGAGTTTTCGGCGCTTTGGAAAAGTAGAAACAGTAGGCTGTAAGATTTGAGGTTAAGGCCATGAACGCAAGCAGTATGCAGTGTCATGGGTGCGGGAGCACTAATGTTACATTTGATCCTAAACGTCGTATACTTATCTGTAATCAATGTGGCAAACAGGAGTATTATTCCCGGGCGACATTGAACACGAATAAGAGTGTTGTTTATGCCCGGCAAAATGCTATTAATTTCTTTACTCAGGGTAACTATGATACAGCACGACAGTATGCACAGGAGATTCTCAATATTTCGGTTGACAATGCGCCTGCGGTTTATATAATTGCTTTTTATGATGAGTTCTCACTTGGGCGAAATGGTTCTTTGAAAAGAATGTTTGCATTGCTTGACTCAATGGCACTCGAATATCAAGAAGTGGTAGACCTAATGGAGCTTTTTATTTCTGCACCAGGGAAGCTAATTGAATACCAGGAAGAAGTCATTACCACTATCGCAAAGAACATGCAAGATGAAAAAGACGCACAGTCACTGTGCACTTTTTTCGATAAAATATGTCCGTTTTTCATAGCAAAATGGCCGTCGATGGGTTTTCTTAAGCCATCTCTTGTTGAACTGTATATTGAATTGGCTGATCATTGTGGAATCCCGAAAACCTGTTTTGCCCTGCTTAATGCGATTCAAAAGAACCCTGATTCACCATACGCAAACAACACATTCTTTTTGAAACCGAAGACAGAATACTTCTATGAACATTTTGTCCTTCCTGTCGGAAGAGTAGTTGAAGCGATGAAGGACAAACAATACCGGATAAAGTTCTTGGCAGCATTTGAGCAAAGGAAAGAACAATACGAACGTGATTCACAATAAGACGGGGAGGTAACTATCATGGCAGGAGTTGTTGATAATTTACAATTAGGAGGACTATCATCAAAGCTTAGTAGCGTTGAAAGCGCCGTTAATTCTCTGCAATTACAGGCTACAAGTATCAACCATGCCGTTATCGACATGAGTGCCCAAGTGAGTAGCATTCAGGCTCAAGTGAGTGGCCTTAGTACTGAGTTGGCAAGCTTAAGAAAAGACTTTAATGAGATGGTTGAAGATCAGAGAAAATCGATGAATCTTCAACGTGCTATCAGTGAACTTGTCCGTGTAAAGCAAGAGATTGATGAGAAATATGGTAATTATAAGGTGATTCGCCAGACAATGCTGGGTGTCCTGCAGGCAACAGATCTCGCACTGGTTAAAAAGACAACCATCTCAAAAGTTTCCGAAGAATTGATGCTCTCCACGCCAGACTATTGGCTTGCACCATGTCTGGTGGCAGTAGCCGCATGGATATCTAATGATAGAGACCTCGCTGAGCGAGCAATAACTGAATCACTGAAGCGTGATGAAGAAAAAACCGCATTGGCGATGGCGTTGATATGTAGGCGAAATGGTCGTGTGCAAACTGGATATGAGTGGCTTTCACTTTATTTTGCTAAGCAAAGTGCCACGAATTTTGCCGAGGATAGTTTTACGTATATTGATGCTTATGTAAACGGTGTTTTCGGTCCAGATGAACGACATACATGCCAGGGGTACGTTACAAAGTGGATAGATGAAGTTAGAGGGAATAAGAGCAACTTTGAGGCATCCCAAGTTGATACTTGGAAATCGTACTGTTCCAGATTCAGCAAAAATCCAGATTCGGATTATCCTGACCTTGCAGAAACTGTTGCAGAATACGGGAAAATCAGCACCGTAGTTGGACGAATTAAAGGTCTCGATGAGATAAAGAAGGACTTCAAGGGCATTCAAGAAGCGTTTGTGGATCAGGATGCTATGAAAAAAGCTGTTGATGCTGAGCTTATCAGGTTGATTGGCAACTATGATGCTTCTGAAATGGAGATACGTAAAGAAGAAGAATACCTTTCGCTGGTTAAGTATTTTGGTGGCGATGAAGATAAAGCTACTGCAGAAATGCAGGCCAGGGAAGCAAAGCGCCTGAGACACAAACTTGACTTTATAGAACAAATGTCCAGTGAGATTACCTCAGGGAAGGAAACAACACCTTCAAAGAAGAAAACAGCTGTAAGGTTCCTGAGTATGTATATTAATAAAGGAGCCAATCAATATATTGCTGAACCAAAGGCAGAGTTTCCCAGTGAAGTAACATTGAATATTGATAAATGGAGAGGGAAATCGAAGGATGGGACAGAACTTCAAGAATTGACTATTGATTATGAGCGTACCATGAATCAGTCAAGAGAAGATGCCATCAGATATGCAGCAACCACAAAACCAAAGGTGTTACTCATTGTTGCTATAATTTCTCTTGTAATTGCTGTGGTGTCAGGTGTGGCATCGTGGATGCTTAATCAGCAAGATTATTTATTGTTTGCTGGCGGCGGGCTTATCGTTTCTTTGGCTTGCATCCTTGGCCGGATAAAAGCTAAAAATGATATTGAAAAGTCCATTGCAAAAATCAACGCTGATTATGATGAAATGATCAGAGTCGGTAAGGAAAGACTAAGCAGAGTACTCGATCAGTGGCGTGAGGCCAAGAAGACTGTTAATGAATTCGATGAGCTTGTTGAAACAAAGGTTGTTGCATAAGGAGTGATATTGATGAGTAATGAAATGGAACAGAAAAATGGAAACGATGAGTCATTAGCTTTTGATGAACTGGAATCGTTGTTTGGAGCACCTGAAGATGAATTGGCAAAAATGGAAAAAACTTCATTAACTGAGAATCTTGAAGGTTTCGCCAGTTGTTTCCCTGACTGGGATTTACATCCCCCGATTAGGAAGTAGACACTATTCATATTCTGCACACCCCTAACCGACGCACACCGTGTGCAAACGGCCTGCACACCCGTGTGCAAAATCTCATGCACACCCGTGTGCAGGCAGGAATTTGCACACGGTGTGCAGAATAAGAATGCCATGAAAAGTCCTGTAATGGCGAGGCTTTGGGCGGTTGCACACCCTCATCGAATAGTTGGACAATCCTACCCGTAGGGGAGAGCACATCGTTCACATCGATGGGGTCACAGGTTCGAGTCCTGTTGCGACCACCATAGGTCGAAAGGCCTGGGATTCTTTTTTCTTGCAAACATCCTCATCCGCATGATGCTTTCCCGCAAAAGACCAAAGGGCGGCGCCGCGAGTGTGAATCGCGGCGCCGCCTTTTGTG
>Ga0256404_1010446_pt1 | contig 12819 bp, 12 predicted proteins | sample RumenRJG_01DNA_FD_185990 | JGI IMG/M metagenome (GOLD analysis project Ga0256404, IMG submission 185990) | Bovine rumen microbial communities from Lethbridge, Alberta, Canada - RJG_01 | ecosystem: Host-associated > Mammals > Digestive system > Stomach > Rumen | place: Canada: Alberta | collected...
GGCTAAGCAAAATGGATGCTGCGATGTTGCCTACTCCCTGCACCACATTGGCCACTGTGGACAGCGTCTCGTCGCCGTCGCTGTAAACAACCGCTGCAATCAGCATCTGTATAGGCATGACAAGCATGGTAAAACGCATCCAGAAGAGATAGCCCCGGGCCTGGGCAAGCACCTCCGGGAGAGGCATCATGCTTTGCAGATAGCTGTCCCCCAAGACACTCGTCAAGCCAAAGAGCAGGATGCCAATCACCATAGAAGCAAGCAACCCGAATCCGAAGGCCTGGTCCGCCCCCTCCTTATTGAACTTGCCCATTTCCGTGGAATAAATAATTGGAATGCCTAAGGAAAAAACTGCACCGAAAAATGCAGCCAGGGAATATATAGGTGTCACCAAGGTAATGCCCGCCACGGCGTGGGAGCCGATGACCATTCCTGCAATAACGGAATCCGACATCAGCAAAACAGACACTACCATCATGGTCAGTGTTCCACCCAGAAGCATGGTAAAAAATTTTTTAGACATGAGAGTATTTTGCCATTTCATGCTTGTTTCTCCAACTGTTCGTCTATAGCATTATTTTACCATATGCCGAGTTCCCGGGGAATTCACCCACTTTTAACGATTTGTTTTTTCTTGTTGGATTAGTCGCCCGTGACTAAAAAAGAGATGGTGCTCGATGCACCATCTCTTAATTCACATTTTCTTAAAAACGCTAGAGGGCTGTCCGCAAGTGGGACATTTTTCCGACGGCTCCTCGCCGGTGTGAACATATCCACATACCGTACAGATCCATCTGGTCTTTCCGGCATTGGGATCCTCCGGCACAGGAAGCTCCTTCAAAAGATTCACTATATCGTCAGCAATCTTATTGGCATCCTCCTCGCTAAACTCACCCATATCCACAATCTCCATTCCCGTAAGCTCACTGAACTTTCCGAGAAGAGCCTGCTCCTCAGGAGTAAGAGTGTCCACCCTCAGCTGTCCCTTCATAAAGAAGGAATTAAAGCTGGCTGGCTGGGCCAAATCCTTAAGCCCCTCTGCAACAGACGGGAATTCCTTTTCCGAAAACAGGCCTTCCCCTACCACCACGAGATTCTTGTAATTCAGCTTTCCCTTCATCTTCTCAACAAAGAGCTTTGTAAGCTGGGCGGTGTAAGGACCGCGAAAACCAAATACCAAAACCAGATTGTCGTAGGTGGTTTCATCCTCAGCCTGGAATGGTGTATCAACGTTAATGCAAAGTGCATCAAGCTTATCTGCAATTATCTGGGCCAGCCTTTTGGCGCTGCCATGCTGGGTTTCATAAGTCACTATATTTCTCATATTTCTACCTCCGTTCACTTTATCTTTTAGTACAACTTCGCTCCAGCCGGAATACTATCGTCCACCATGAGTTGGACTTGGGAACTTCTTGCCCTTCTCGTCTAAAGGTTTCATCATCGGGATAGAAGCCTTGCTTTACTCACCTATCGTTTCAAACACCCTATATCCATTCCCTCTTTGATATGTTCAATTTCGCCGCTCTGATGATAGCCGACCTTTTCTTCTCCGTCAAGAATGAAGTAGTATTTTGTCCACAGCTGATTGAATTTAGTCATGATGTTTTCAAACGGCTCTGCTCCCGGGCTCATATCATAATCCTGATACTTCTTAAGGAGATCCGCACCTATTAAATATACTCTATAGGCAATGCGATAAGGTTATCTCTGAGGTATGTTTTCTTATCTATGAGACAAAGAATGACACCAATACCTCGCTTCTTGTCCGGTATCTTATCCAGTACCTGGTTTGTTCCGCTCATACTCGCTTTTGGATTTCCTGTCATTTTGATCTCAATAGGATATAGCATTCCGTCCTCTTCTATTATTAGATCAATCTCGTTATCTCCTGAGCCCTTTCGATCCTTACCTCTATAGTAGAAAATATTGAAGCTATAATCCATGCCTTCATTGCTATATGATTTCAAGATTTCCGAGACAACAAAGGTTTCAAACATATTGCCGGCAACAGCAGAATTCTTTAAAGCATCTGCAGTTAGCCATTTGGTTAGATAGCACGCAAGACCTGTGTCTCTAAAATAAATCTTGGGAGCTTTGATAGCTCTACTTAAGGCACTGGAGCTATATGGCTGAAGAATATAGACTATCCCTGTTCTTTCCAAAATAGAGATCCAGTTTTTGATTGTAGGCTCACTTACACCAACTTCACTGGAGATATTTGCATAGTTAAGCATCTCTCCGGTTCTCGCTGCAACCGATGTCATAAACTTTGTAAAGGTTAAACTGTCTGTATCAATAATCTCATTAATATCCCGCTCTAAATACGTCGTAACATATGATGAATAAAAATCTTGCCATTCCCTTTCGATATCATATAATTCCGGATAGGAACCTTTATGAATCGTTTCCCAAATATCAGAATATGGCTTGATCTTTTTCTCTCTCTTAGATAGATACTCGTCTGTAGGGATAAAATGTTGGTTGAAAGATATTTTATTAATTTCTCTAAGGGATAACCCCGCAAGCTCCATAATAGATACGCGACCGGCAAGAGATTCACTCATGCCCTTCATCAGCTTAAGCTTCTGGGAGCCAGACAATATAAACTCTCCCCTTGCATCAGAATTGTCCACAAGTATTTTTATTTCTTCAAATATGCTATCCTCTTTCTGGGCTTCATCAATTACGAGAGGTCTCGGATTATTCAAAAAGAACATCTTAGGTTCTTCTCTCGCTTGGAGTCTTGTAAGTTTATCATCAAAGGTTGTCTTGTTGTATTTTGGATAAATATGATTAATAAGGGTAGACTTTCCAACTTGTCTTGCCCCTGTTAACAAAAAGACCTTGCTTGTAGCAGCTCTTTTCTTTAATACCTCGGAAATAGCTCTTTCTATATATGCCATGCAAAAGCTCCTTTCGACTAATCTAAAGTCTAACTTTATTTTAGACAAAAATAGTTGCCCTGTCAACATATTTACACAAAGCCGGTCATTTTGAGCTAAAAAAAGAGATGATACTCAATGTACCATCTCTTAACCCTTATCGGAGTTATTTTAGGCGTCCTTCTCAAAGGATAGTCTTGTATTAATACAGTTTTGCCCCTGCCGGAATGTTGTCATCTACCATCAGGAGATTCAGCATTTCGCCGCCGTCATAGTCGTTAACTGCGGAGATCAGCATGCCGTTTGATGTCTCTCCCATCATCTCTCTTGGTGGGAGATTTACGATGGCGATGCAGGTCTTTCCCACCAATTCTTCCGGTGAGTAGAATTCCTTGATACCGCTCAAAATTACACGTTTTTCAGGTGTGCCGTCGTCCAGAACGAAGCGGAGCAGCTTCTTGGATTTTGGAACCTCGGTGCACTCCAGAACCTTTACTGCGCGGAAGTCGGATTTGCTAAATGTGTCAAAATCTACATAGTCCGTAAAGAGAGGTTCTATTTCTACCTTGCTGAAATCGATGACTTTTTTCTCAGCTTCTGCACCCTCGGATTTCTTGCCCTTCTCATCTAAAGGTTTCATTGTGGGGATTGCTCTGGGAAGATTTTTCATTTATTTTTAATCGATATTTTTCGCTATTTTTCAATGTATTGGCGATTTCATCATTTTTTGAAATCGCTTAAAAAGTCTTAAAAAAGGACTATAAATCACGCTCAGTTTGGGTACGATTTGGGTAAAGCCTGATAAGCGTTTGGGTACGATTTGGGTAAAGCCCGATTAGAGTTTGGGTACGATTTGGGTAAAGTCTCGTTTCCCTTGCAATCACTGGATTCCAGGATTTTGAAGGGGATGATGCTGTCATCCTGGGCGGCTTCATTAAAATCGACATTTCCACGCTCTTCTTGGTCTTTTTCTGTGATTTCATCTACCTCATCCTTCGCTTCTTCATCTTTCGTCGTCGGTATAGATAGGCAGATCTTATCCTCAAGATTATCAAATGCTACACGCTTATGTTCTCTGGTGAGATCGGTATAAACATCCAAAGTCGTACTGATGTCCCTATGTCCCATAATCTCTTGTATGGTCTTTAGGGTGTTGGTGTCCGAGGTGTTTTCACATAACCTCGAACAAAACGAATGTCGTAGAATATGATTTGTTATTTTCGGAAGGTATTCCGGTGGTCTATTTTCATCAATAGCCAAAACATCTTCCCTTTCATTATATTCTTTGACGATTCTTTCCAGCGCGCGATTTATGGAATGTGGATTAAGCAGCTCACCATATCGGTTTCTGAAAATGAACCCTTTATATCCATCGATTTCTATCTCCGGATAGTTCATCCTTTGCTGCCGATTTCTTTCAATTAAGAGTGCTCTCTTAACTACTTCGAACATTGGGATTTCTCTTATTCCCGCTTGAGTCTTGGGAGTGGTAATTGAATACTTACAATCACCCTTCATGTTCTTCCTATATATTAGGTTGTGATTGATACTTATCCATCCATTATCAAAGTCGCAATCATCCCAGGTTAGCCCCATAGCTTCACCTACACGGCATCCCGTACCTAACATTATAGTTAGAACAAAGCTCCATCGGTCTTCCTTCTGTTCGATTACATATTCCATTAATCGCTCTTGCTGTCGAGCGGTGAGCGCTGTTCGCTTGGTTAGTTTCCAATCACGACCTCTTTTAATCTCAGCCATTGCTCCATCTGTTGGATTAACTCTCAGATATCCATCCCTTACTGCAGTAGTAAAAATTGGATGGAGTATCGTGTGAACTGTCTCCATTGAATTTGGAGCAAAGCCTTTTTCTTCTATCAAGCTATAGTAAAACTTCTTGATATCGCTATACTTGATTTCTGTGATTGGCATACTTCCGAAGACGGGTTTGATATATTTGTTATACATATAGAAGTAGTTTTCTCTGGTAGAATCTTTAAGATGTCGTGTGGACATATTCTCTTCAAAGCACTTGTCGAGAAGGATAATCTTTGGATCAACTACTTCCATACCTTGCGCCAGATCAATCTGGATCTGCCTTGCCATTTCCCTGAGACTCGGGCCGTCCTTTGAGGGCTCCACCTTGTCTGTATCAACAAGTTTCCAACTATATATACTTCTCACCTTCCCCTCTGAGTCGGTGAATCTGTATTCATAGCGCCCATCTGCCCTTTGTCTTTCTCCGGTGCGAAGCACTCTATTCTTTTTATCTCTTGCATTCTTGGCAGTTCTTGGCATCTGTACCTCCTTTCGACCAAGCTGCCACCAAGGTAAATAAAATTATATAATACCTCGGTGGCTTCCTCAACAGTTTCCCTTCTATACGTTATGAATTTGAGAGAGATATTTCTCAAATTCCGGACGCTTAATTCTCACCTGGCTTCCCACCCAGAGAAGATAATCTGCATTTTTATTGTTATCGATTATCTCTCTTAAGCGGTTCTGACCGATAAGTGTATATGCTGCCGCTTCATCTACGGTCAAACAATATCTATCTGCAATTGGTATTTCTATTGGACTTCTCTTCATTAACTATCCCCTTTCGTAATAATTCTTCAGCACTTCATAGAGCTTCTCCAGTTCCTCTGCGGTAAGAGTTGCACCTCTACTGCATTTTTCATGATCCGGAGTCCATCTTCTGATATCAAACTTGGCCTCTCTGCCATTCCATGAAACCAAGTTCAGCTCTCCAATCATGCTTACGCCTTCAGTTTCGCTATAGATTCCGATATGCTTTTCAATTGTGCTAGTAATATTATCTTTTGACATTTCTTTTTTCCTTTCTGCGCAAGAGTTCAATAAATCAATAGTCTTTTTGTATGCAGCCTATCTCTCCATATCGTCTCGCGACTTATATCTCTTTCTAACTTTTCCTGCTGCATCCTTCCATGCAGCTTGTGCCTTTTCTTCTTTGATTCTTTCTTTAATATCTTTGACAAATTCCTTGGCTTTTTCCGGAAATTTCTTGAGGGCTACGAGGTATGGTTCGCATTTTTCTTTCAAGGAATTGTATTTTTCCTTCCATTCTTCCACCTTTGCTTCCAAGGCATTATTCTGTTTTCTAAGTGAAGTTATGGTTTTCCCCTGGTCATCGATAATCCAATCCTTGTTTTTTATCTCCTCATCTTTCTCTTTTAGTTTCGCCTGAGCAGCAATTCCTACCTCCGCAGCTTCTCTTAAAGTGTTAAGATCCTCTTCGCTAACCTTATACTTCCCAAGTATCGTTTTCTCTCCGATGTCCTCGGTGGACTCAAGAGCGATGAGTACGTCTCCAACCTTCTCGGCATACTCAGAAGATAGTTCCAGCTTCTTTTCCACTTCCTTATATCGCTCGGTTTCTTTCTTGGTTTTGTACTCAAGATCAGATAAATGTTCAGCTGTGCTTCCCTTTTCTCCTCTCTCAAAGTCGGTGAACCCGGCCTTAACCATGTGGTTATAGAAGTCATCCTGAAGGAGGCTATACGATTTTTCGATGACTTTCTTTCCTTCTGCGGTAAGTACGGGCTCACCTTTTTCGTTAAGCTTCGGTTTGGATTCCCACATCTTGGAGTGGCTCACTTGAGTAATAACTTCCTTTACTGTTCCTCGTAGTTCCACATCTTTACATCGCTTGCTGTATAGGATTTCTTTTCTAACTGTCGGTATCGCCACAACATGAAGGTGATAATGATAGACCGGGTATCCAAGTTCAGCTGTTACCGCCTCATTTAATTCATCGGCGTGCATAACTGCAGAGATAATTTTGTCTTCGCCATACTTTTCTTTCACGAATTCGTAGGCCTCTTGATAAAATTCTTTAGCGAATTCATAGCCACCTCGGTCTTCAAAATACCTCGTGTTCACGTCGAAAATGATCTCGTCAAAGTGAGTTGCATCCTCTTTTAGCCCTCGGGTTGATATGATTTTTTGCTCCACAAGTTCATCAAATCTCTCGTTATATGACTTTCCTTCCGGACTTTTATAGTGATAATTTAGGTGAGACATTGAAGAATCCACGTTGATATTTTGATAAACTTTGTTCTCTCTTTCGTTGTGCCTCTGTGATTTTGGCGCGGATCCTTTGGTCACCTTTACCACTCTTGCTACTGTAAAATTCTTTCCTGCGATGTTTATCACCGTCCTTTCTGTTAGCCTTTTATTTACTGCCAAGATGTGGATGCCCTTACCCGCTTACGAACAAGGGCATCCGTTACACGACTTTCTTTGAAAGTGTGTAACCCACTATGACACTTTCATCTCTATCGAGCTGCAAAGTGCCGTGGGCCAAAGGGTTCCCCTCTGGACACCTTAGAAATCGTCGAATTCAATGTTCGTTTCTCCATCGGCACTGCGTAGCGATGGATTATTGAATTCTTGATTTCTTGCCGGCATTGACCAGAACCACTGTCCTCCGACCTTGGTGCTGTCAACACCGGCTTGCTTCTTGGCCTGCATGATTGTTCCTCGTCTAAAGCCTGCTTGAAGAAGTTTCTCCATACATTCCGAAGAAGCAATTGGCTCTCCGTCCTTCAGCATCTCTTCGATCATCAGGACTGCGGCCTCCATCTTTTCTGCCGGTCTTCCTGGTTGTCCGGGAATAGTCGCGAGAAGTTCATCTGCTGTCATGAATTTTTCTTCCAGGAACTCCACACCGTTTCCGTCAACCGAGAAGACGATGGCATTTCCTGTTGGAGCAAGATTTGATTTCTGCTGTACCAGGATTCTTCTGTCGTCATACTCCGGATCTCTTCCGATGATTAGACTGCTCCTTGCTGCGCCGACCACATCGATTGATCCTCGTGCCCTATAGATTGCCTTTGCCTCGGCTTTCTTATTCATGTGATCTACGATTACGATGGCACAACCCTTTTCCCTTGCTGCCCTTATCAAGTGATTGAACTGTGCTCTAACTTCATTGGCCTGGTTAAGAGCACAATCACCGATATATGAGGAGAGCGGATCCAGTACGAGAAGCTTGGCGTTAGTCTGCTTAATTGCTTCAAGAATTCTCTCATCAGAAAAGGTTACTGCCTTCTTACTCTCGTCAATGAAAGTGAGATTGTATGGATTACCACCTGCTCTCAGGAACCTGGGAACCACAGTGTCATCCGCATCATCCTCTGAAGTTTGGTATATAACATGTGCTGGTTCTCTACCCTCACTCTCAAAGGGAAACGGCTGTCCCGTTGTCACCATTGCAGCTAGCGTCAGCATGAAGGTACTCTTTCCATCTCCCGGATCACCTTGGACTATGGTTACCTTTCCCTTTGGGATGAACGGATACCAAAGCCACTCAACTTCTTTAGGCTCAATAGTGCTTGCGTTAATAAGTTTCAATTCCGTCATTTTTTCACCTCCTTTCTGCTTAAGAATGATTAAGAGTTTTTGTCCTCTACTCTTAGGACAGGAGAAAGGCAAAAAGACAGGGTATGTTTGAAAATTTTAAAAATATTTTTGGGGATGTGTTTTTAGGCAAATAAAAAAGCCGGCGTTTTGCCGGCCGATGTCTTGATAGTCTAATTCATTTAGCATCTCTATATGTTTTCTTGACAAGTTCTGCTAATTCTTTAGAGCACTTCTTATAGTATTTAATATTTTTATCAATTATTTTAGCTTGCTTCTTCGCTTTCTCCTTCTCATCTTTGTCCGTAATTTCAATCTCTTTAAGGACAGATGCTTCGATCTCTAACTCAACAATCTTATGATCGATTGTGTCGACGACATTTTGAACTAAACCAACTGCACTATATTTCTCTATGAAAATTGATTTACAAATAGTGTACATCTTTGCACATTCTGTTGCACCATATCCTTCGGTCGACAACAAAGCCATAGTGGTTGCCATACCTGTTCCGCTTGCCATTCCTAGAAGAGATGCTCCACCCGTAATCATCATTGTCCCACCAGCCATCCCCATGCCACCTACTGCCAATGAACCTCCGCCTAGTGCAGCGAGGCTCGCATTAGTCAATGCGGCACCATATATTCCTACAAACGACTCGCCGACGAGGGCAACCGCAATCTCCGGAGCGAACACTGTAGCAAATCCTCCAGTCAATAGCATCAAGGCAGATACACCGGCTATACTCGCGATTGTTCTGTTTGTTTTTCCTGTCAGATTGTCATATGCCTTCTGTTCGGTTTTCTCCAATCGCTTGATTACATCTAGATCTATATACTTCTGCTTTTCCGGGAACACATCCTTGAGGTAGCTCTTTGATAGCTTTAATTTCTTGTAATCTTTATCATTTTCTGAGTTGAGTCTAAAGTATGGTTTAAACATTACTAATTCCAGCGTTAAAAGATATAGCCATATAGAAGACGCGCTTTCCTTCTGTAGCTTTTCTATTTGGCTGTAAACTTGTGCTTCTGTCTTGTATGCAAACTCATTCTCGTTAAACTCCTGATTCAGTCTCTCAGATATCAGGGATTTCCATTCTTGTTTCCACGCGATTTTCTTTGCAGAGTCTTTTGCGTTCTTTGTGTTCTTGACGTCATAATCTATTGCAATTAACTTAAGGCTGTTTAATATCTTGTACTGCTCTTCTGATAGTAAAAAGGCCTCCAAGCGAGAAATCTCTCTCTCGAATTCATATGCCTCTTTCTGTTGCTTAATTGTTTCTGCCTTCTTCTCATCTTTGTACTCAGCCAAGTCTTGCAGAACATAGCTGCCATCATTCTTCAGCGCTATTACAAATCTACCAATGCCAATAAAGTTCAGTCTTATAGCAAAGTCTTTCCAGAAGCCAGGCTGAAAACCTTTGTTTTTTATCGCAGCTCTTATAGCAGCATCACAAAGATCGATAACCTCCATTGTCCCAGTCGAGACAGTAAGCATTCTTTGTAGTGCTCTGTTCCTCCAAGGAACTGTTTTTCTAAAATCCACTTTTCCTATATCCTGTATAGTTTTTATGTGTCTATCTGCTAATTCTTTATGCAATCTTCTGATACAGAAAAGACCTCTTACAAGACACTCGTTAATGATTATAGGTCTCATTTGACGGCTTAACTCGTTTAGTATGCCCACTTCTGTCCTTAGATCAAATCTTATTTCTTTTCCATCTTTATCCTTATATTTAATAAGAGTCCCATTAAATAGTTTTTGAACAAGAACAGATACTTCCTTATGGCCCTTGTCATTGGTTGCTTTGAAAATAGGAAGCGTTGCCATCATTTTCATTGAAGATACGATAGGTCCGGGTATACCCGTTCCTTCCCCTGCGTACTGATTAGAACCAGCCATGTCACTTACAACATGAAGGTACCACTGAATAGTCCCAAGGAAGATTTTTTCGTGAAAGTTTTTCCCTATCAGCCTTGGATTTTCCAAATGCTCATTATCTATTGGTACTTTTATAAACTTTCCATGCACATCAGTTCCATAGCATTTTTTTGTAAACTGTGTTAGGAGAGAAAATGTTAACCCAAATAAGCTAAAATGGTGTCCAAAATCTCGCATGTGATGAAAACGCCCATCACCAAACTTCGATTTGTACTTATCGCCTATGAAAGGAGCATTCTTCTCTAAATGCTTGATTGCATCCTCAAGATTATCCTTCTTTGCGACATGCTTAACAAATTCATTAATTTTTTCCTTCCCCCAGGTGTTTGCTCGTGCTAAATCAAAACCTCCAACCCATAGTGAATCTAACAAACCAGCTAATACACCACAAGCCAATGCGATCTCATAATCAAGTTTATCGGCTTTCTCTGACTTATTGAGTCCTTCACAAACAACATTCCCATTATCCGAATCAAACTCATGCTTAAAATCTTTCTCGCTGATACTTGAAACACTAACATCTTCGATGAGCAAATCATTTTCTGGTATAACTAATTCGTACTTAATTGAATAATTACTACCCTTTGGATCATTGAGTTGAAGTGTATTCATTCTGGTTCTCCTTTTTATCGACAAGCCGTCCTCACATACAGTATAAGTTATTATTATTTACTTGGGAATATACCTTGCTCAATACAATAGTCCATTTATATTTTTGGCATTATCGCATTAGTGTTTGAGGCCTTAATGCATTCCTTCCATGATATAGATGCGAAAAAACCGGGAAAACCCGGTTTCAAAAGCGCTACAAATCACTTGGTATAACATAATATCCTCTAATACAGTCTCCACAAGGCTTAAGTCCTTGCGCTCTCGCATCTCTAATCGTAATTTCCGTTGCGGTGCTTCTTCTAACATGGCGGCAGCCATCAACATGGTAGCATTTACCCGTTGGTGTCTTGAAAACAACCAAATCAAGTTTCTTTTCTAACTCTTCTTTTTCTGCAGCCTCCTTTGCTGCTTGTGCGGCTGCCTCTTCCTGGGCTTTCCGCTCTGCTTCCTCAGCCTCTTTTCTTGCTAGTTCTTCCGCCTCTCTTGCCTCTTGTTCAGCACGTTCCGCTGCTTCCTGTGCTTCTCTCTCGGCACGCTCCGCCGCTTCCTGGGCTTCTCTCTCGGCACGCTCTGCAGCTTCTTGGGCTTCTCTCTCGGCACGCTCTGCGGCTTCTTGTGCTTCTCGTTCTGCTCGCTCCGCAGCTTCTTTTTCAGCGGTCTCTTGAGTTTCTTTTACTGACTTTAGAATCCCTTGAAGCATCGATTCTTCAAGCAAGTTATTCTGACTCTCACCACCGCTTTCTTCCGTCTTTTCACCCTCAGTTTCCTGAGAATCACTATCAAAAAAGCTTACTATTGAACAACCAGTATCCGCAATGGATATTATCAGTACAAGAAGAATTATAAGGCTTATTTTAATAAAAGATAATCTCTTCATAAGAGAGTCGCAATGGTTTCTATGCAATTCCTTTTCTTTACACTTTATATTTTTAAGCATAAATCGAAATCCCTTTGCTAAACTATGCCACTTTGTTCATTATATCATAGCGCGTAAGCGCATGTGGCAACAACTCGAAGTCCTCATTCTTCCACCTTTGCCCAAAAATGTCGAGTGCTTTATGAAACCTTCCTCAGTTTTTTCATCGCCCAGTGAATTCTCTCCCTGGCTGCCTGCTTGGTAATGCCTACCTTTTCAGCATACTCAGACATATTCATCCCGGAGAAGTGAATTGCCTCAACGATATCCCTCTGGTTCTCGGTAAGTGAATCCAACATTGCATTTACTTCCGCTTCTTCCTCCTTCTTGAGAAGTGCTTCAAACGGATCTGCATTCTCATCAATCATCCACTCGCCTTCATCACCAAGGACATCCAAGGTGCAGTGCCTCCTCGTCTCCTTCTTCTCGTTGTTGTACTCCTGACGATCCAGCTCTGCCAAGACCTCTGCCCAGTACGCATCAACTTCAACTTCACTAACTTCGCCTGTTACTGACTCATACTTATACTTCATCTTCCGATCCTTTCCGCCGGAAGATTTGGGCATAAAAAAAGCCCCACACCCGAATTGGTGTGAGGCTTTACGCACTCTTTACTTAGCTATTCAATTTGGCTAGTATCTCCCAGCATATACAATGTAACATGTACAAAGTCTCAAGTCAGTACCATTTATGTGTCATTGAGGTCGCATTTTAGTTCCATTGAAGTGTCAATGAAGTACCACTGAGGTCGCACGTAATTGTAATTTATATCCAGTCCTAAATCCTCCATGTGCATCTGAACAGGCCCCGTCTCCATAGTTATACTCCTATATTCTTCGAGCTGCCCTCCCCAAATAGCCAGACCAAATACTTTTACGGCCTCCTGCTTTCTTCTGTAATATGAACTCCGCTCCATCTTCATCTCTTCAAGAATCTCTGCCTCAGAATATTGAAATTTTCCGAGATAGCATCTTGCCAGTAGATCAAAGTACAGGTCCCCGTAAACAGGAAAGTCTTTTACTTTCACCATTGCAGAGTCAACAATCTCTATCATCCATTTGACTTCAAAGAGACTCTGGATTCTCTCT
>Ga0256404_1010449_pt1 | contig 12818 bp, 9 predicted proteins | sample RumenRJG_01DNA_FD_185990 | JGI IMG/M metagenome (GOLD analysis project Ga0256404, IMG submission 185990) | Bovine rumen microbial communities from Lethbridge, Alberta, Canada - RJG_01 | ecosystem: Host-associated > Mammals > Digestive system > Stomach > Rumen | place: Canada: Alberta | collected...
TTTTATGGGACCGCAAACTTTGTAAAATGATGCTGGGACAGTGTCCCGACAAGACAAATACAGGAATGAGGTAAATATTTATGGCAAGAGCTGCAAAGAAAGAAACGGCGGTATCGCTGGAAACCGTATTGTGGAACTGCCGTGTTGCCCTGCGTGGCGTGGGCAGTACTGAGAAAAATAGAGATGCTGTTATTGCGCTGGTGTTCTTGAAGTTCGCCGGGGACAAGTTTGAAAAGCGTCGTGCAGAGCTTATTGCACAGTACGGCGAGATTCCCGCATTTTTGGAGAAAGCCTCTTTCTACAATGCGGTGAATGTGTTCTATCTGAAAGAGACCGCTCGTTGGTCCTACATCGTAAAGCATGCGTCCGCTAACGACATCGCAGTTATTATCGATCAGGCGATGGCTGATATTGAAGATAGCAATCCTCCGCTGAAAGGAACACTGCCGCTAAACCTGTTTGCCTCTCTCGGCGCAGATAAATCCAAGATTAAAGACCTCATTGATAACGTTAACCTGATCGACGAGAAACGCTTCCAAGAGGAAGACCTAATCGGTCGAGTTTATGAATACTTCCTTCAGGCCTACGCTGCGGCTGGGACGAAGGAGGAAGGCGAATTTTATACACCGGCCTGTGTTGTTAGGCTGATCGCAGAAATGATCGAGCCTTTCAGCGGGGTGGTGTACGATCCCTGTTGCGGTTCGGGAGGAATGTTTGTACAGTCCCTTAAGTTCGTCGACCGCCATCAAGGAAACCGTCAGAAGGTTTCTATTATCGGACAAGAAAGTGTGGCCGAGACGTGGCGACTCTGTAAAATGAATCTTGCTATTCGAGGTATTGCGCATAACCTTGGTGAAAAGAATGATTCGACATTTACCAATGACCTGCACAAGGATAAAAAGGTCGACTTCATCATGGCTAATCCTCCGTTCAATCTTAAGAACTGGAGAAAAGAGGATGAACTGACCGACGATCCTCGTTTCACCGGCTTTAGCGTGATGCCACCAGTGGCCAATGCGAACTATGCGTGGATTCTCCACATGCTCTCCAAGCTGGATGTTAGTCACGGTATTGCTGGGTTCCTTCTTGCGAACGGTGCATTAAACGCAGATGATGCTGAGTATACGCTTCGCAAGGAGATTCTTGGATTAGATCGTGTTGAAGCCATTATCGTTTTGCCTCGTGATATGTTCTATACGACGGATATTTCTGTCACGCTCTGGATTATCAATATGAACAAGAAAGCCGGAACGGTGAACGGAAGGCAGCTTCGTGATCGGACTCATGAGATTCTTTTCATGGATCTCCGTCGCTGGGATGAGAACATTGAGGAGATCGTGATCGACAAAGGTAAGAAGAAGAAAAAGACCGTGCTCACTGACGGACAGATTGCACGGGTCAAAGAGGTTTATAACAATTGGCAAAGCACAGACACCAGTCTTTATTCAGATGTCCCGGAGTTTTGTAGGTCAGTAAAACTGTTCAACTCGGATTTGACAGAGGAAGAAAAGAAAAAGCTTGTGGATGGAAAACTCGCTACTATTGAATCTAAGGATTATTCATTGGCACCGAGTAAGTACATTGAGTTTATCGATCACGATTTAGATATAGATTACGCTTCTGAGATGACACGGATTCAGGCCGAGATGCAGGCGGTTCTTGTTGATGAAAAAAGGTCTCAAGTCATGCTGGAGGAGGCATTTAGGGGGATCGGCTATGGCATTGACTAAGTATAAGCTCGGAGAATTGATAGAGCAACGAAGAGAAAAATATGATGGTGTAAGCGACCTCCCCATTAGAGGCGTGTCAAGAGAAGGCTTCATCGATGCCAAACAGCCCGGTGCAGATACGAGTTTATATAACACCTACTACATGATGGACTTCGTGTTCAATCCTGCGAGAATGGAGATAAACTCTATTGCATTGAACACCGAATTTGAAAGGGCAATTTGTTCTTCTCTGTATGAAATATTCTATGTGAAGGATACTTCTATAGTCCTACCGGAATACCTTAATCTCTTCATAAAGAGAGATGAGTTTGCACGTCTTTGCGAGTTCATCGGCTGGGGTTCAGCACGAGAATACTGCCGTGTAGGAGATATCTCAGATATCGATATTGAGCTCCCGCCAATTCCAGTTCAGAAGAAGTATGTTGATCTTTATAAGGCATTGCTGGCTAATCAGAAGAGCTATGAACGTGGTTTAGAAGACCTTAAAATAGTGTTTGAAGGCTACATGGACAATCTAAGAAGATCTGAAAAAGCGAAGCGCATTGGTGACTATATCGAACTGGTGGATACTCGTAATGAAGAACTTGAATACGGGCTGGATTCTGTACGAGGTGTATCCATTGAGAAAAAGTTTATTGACACGAAGGCCGACATGAGTGGTGTCAACCTTTCCCCGTATTATATTGTTAAGCCTAATGAGTTTGCGTATGTGACGGTAACATCCAGAAACGGAGAGAAAATATCATTGGCCATAAACGACTCGAAAGAAACATATATCTGTTCCTCATCGTATGTGGTGTTTAGAAGTAAGGATGAAAAAGCTCTCTATCCACAGTATCTCATGCTGTATTTCTCTCGTTCTGAATTCAACCGCTACGCAAGGTTTCATTCATGGGGAAGCGCAAGAGAGACTTTTGATTGGAATGAAATGTGCGATGTTGAAATACCCATCCCAGACTATTCCGTTCAAAAGGCAATTGCGGACATTTATACGCTTTATATTGAGCGCAAAAAAATAAACGAGCGACTTAAGGAAAGGTTAAAAGCAATTTGCCCGATTTTGGTGAAAGGGTCGCTTGAAGAAGCAGTTTGAAAGGAGGTGCCATAGTGGACTACATCTTTGAAAAAGGCAAGTTCACCGAAGATGAGCTGGAACACGCTATAATCGAGCTTTTTGAAAAGCAAGAGTACATCTATGTGCCGGGTGAAAGCATACACAGGCAGTATGAGGACATTCTGCTTGTGGATGATTTGCGCTCGTTCCTTTCAGCTCGTTATGCCAAAAGCGGACTGAGCGAAGTCGAAATGCAGAAGATCATCAACAAGCTTGCTCTGATTCAGGCCACACCGCTTTATTCGGGAAACCGAGAGGCCTTCTGGTTGGTCAATGAGGGCTTTGACCTTGTGCGTGATGACATCAGTCAAGTGGCCCTTCATGTGGACTACATCGACTTTGATCATCCGGAGAATAACATCTTCAAAGTTGTAAACCAGTATTCGGTTCAGGGAGAGCACCTGCGTCGTCCGGATCTGCTTGTGTTTATCAACGGCATCCCGATTGCGATTTGTGAGTTCAAAACGGCTATCGAAGAGGATACCACTATCCATGATGCGTGGGAGCAGATCACCATCCGCTACACCCGTGATATTCCTAAGCTCATGAAGTATTGCTTCCTTTCTGTCATCAGTGACGGGGCCAACACCCGGCTCGGTAGCATCTTCACGCCTTACAAGTTCTATTACTCGTGGAATAAGGCGAATGACACCGATAAGGTTTCCAACGGTATCAGCTCTCTGCTGACCATGATCGAGGGAGCTTTTGCAAAGGACCGTGTGCTGCAGATTCTTCGAGACTTCATTTTCTATCCGGATGATAGTAAAAAGGATGAAGCCATTGTATGCCGCTATCCGCAGTTTTTTGGTGCCCACAAGATGCTCGACAGCGTCAGAGAACATATGCGTCCTGAAGGCGACGGCAAAGGTGGTACATACTTTGGAGCTACCGGCTGTGGCAAAACCTATACGATGCTGTTTCTTTCCCGGCTGATCGCACTCAGGGATAATGAGGCATTCAACAATCCCACGATTGTTATTCTGGAAGACCGTGAAGATTTGGACACTCAGACTTCGGAACTGTTTGTTACCGCAAAGAAGTATCTGCATCAGAGCGATGTTCGCAGCATTGAAAGTCGTGAAGACATGGAGAAAACGCTGCGGGATAAGCCAAGCGGGGGCGTCTACATCACCACAATCCAGAAATTCTGTGAAAAGACAGGACTCCTCTCTGACCGCAGCAACATTATATGTATTTCCGACGAGGCCCACAGAACACAGACCGGTGTCGGAGCAAAATTGAAGAAGACCGATAAGGGTGTATTCACTACTTACGGTTTTGCAAAATACCTGCGTGACAGTTTCCCAAATGCGACGTATTGCGGTTTTACCGGTACTCCAATTGATGAGACCATCGCAGTTTTCGGCCGTGTTGTTGACAGCTACACAATGAAAGAATCCAGCGATGACGGTATTACCGTCCGCATCGCTTATGAGCCGAGATTGGCCCGTGTTATTGTATCGGACGAACAGGCCAAAGAAATCGAAAAGTACTATCAGCAGTGTGCTGCCGAAGGTTCCAATCCGGAACAGATCGAGGAAAGCAAACGGGCCATGAGCCGCATGTCTGCAATTCTCGGTCATCCTGAAAGACTCAAGAAACTGGCAGCAGATGTTGTGACCCACTATGAGTCTCTCTGCGCTGAAAAGCCGGAAGTCGTGCAGAAGGCTATGATTGTCTGTGCTGATAGGCCTTTAGCCTTTAAGGTGCTGAAAGCTATCGAAGCGATCCGTCCGGAATGGTTCGTAAAGAAAAAGGCAGAACACGAAGATCAGCTCACCCGTGAACAGCTTGATAAGCTCGTCGCCTTGCCTATGATCAATATGGTGGCGACTCAGGGTCAAAACGATGAGAAGGAGCTCTACGACCTTTGCGGCACAAAGGAATATCGCAAGATGCTGGACCGCCAGTTCAAGAACAACGATTCCAACTTCCGGATCGCCGTTGTTGTTGACATGTGGATCACCGGCTTTGATGTTCCGTCCCTCGCTGTCATGTACATCGATAAGCCGCTGCAGAAGCATACGCTCATCCAGACGATTTCCCGTGTCAACCGTGTGTTTGATGGCAAGGACAGAGGCCTTGTTGTCGACTATATCGGAATCAAGAATGATATGATGGAGGCTGTCAAGAAATATGGCGGCCCACAGGAAAGTCCGATTGACGAGCTGAATATCACGCTCTCCATCTTCAGAAACCACCTCGCATTGATAGATGAGCTTCTGGATGGATTTAACGCTTCCAAATTCTTCAGCGGAACTCCGTTAGAGCGTCTCAATTGCTTAAATGCAGCTGCCGAGTATGTGCAGTTGAAAAAGGAAATGCAGACAAGGTTCATGGGCCTTTCTCGCAGATTGAAGAGTGCCTATATGATCTGCTTCCCGTCCGGCGAATTGACCGATGCCGAAACAGCTAAAGCTCAATTCTATCTGGCGATCCGTTCCATCATTTATAAGCAGACAAAGGGTGATGCTCCGGATGCTGAAGTGATGAACAGCGTCGTTGAAGAAATGGTCAAAGATGCTATCACCTGCACCGGCATAGAGAACATCGTAGACGAGCACAAATCAGTCGATCTGTTCAGCGATGACTTCTTGGAAGAACTGGATAAAGTCAATCTTCCGATTACAAAATTCAATGCCTTGCTCAAACTCCTCAAGAAGGCTATTACTGCTTATGGCCGCACAAACAAAGTTAAGGCTATCGAGTTTGACGAGCGGCTGCGTCAGGTGGTCGATGCTTATAACAGTAGAGACAAGCTCGTGTTCACCAGCGAGGTTGTTGCCGACTTCGTTAACGACCTGTCCGATCAGCTGATCAAGATAATGAATGATCTGAAAGCCGATCAGACTTCCTTCGAGCGGCTGGGCATTTCCTATGAGGAAAAGGCGTTTTATGACATTCTCGTAAAGGTTCGTGATGACCACGGATTCCCGTATGCGGACGAGAAGTGTCTTGTCTTAGCAAAAAAGATTAAAGAACTTGTCGATGACAAAGCTCAGTTTGCTGACTGGTCTACCCGTGATGACATCAAGAATCAGCTCAACATGGATTTGACCGTACTTCTTTATCAGAACGGATATCCGCCTGAGTGGGATGAAGAGGTCTTTGAGAAGGTCATGGAGCAGGCCGAAAACTTCAAAAGATATAGCGACCAATAATTTCTGGAGGTGGCACAGTTCATGAACATCAATTTGGCAAAAACCGTAAACGATAAAGACTTTAATCAAGTCTTCACAGAGGTCTTCCATTCGGAGGGCCTTGGTGTGCATGCCAATAGTGAACTACGCCTATTCCGGCTAAAAGATGTGACTGATTTCCATTTTTCTCAGGATAATCTACTGACTTTTTTGGAGAGGAATATCGGTCGGTATGTGTTTTCCCGCTCCAAACTTGAGAAGTTCCATCTGGATGGCGACGACCATCTGGTGGGTATTAAGGCTCTGGACATCATGCATAAAAACGGAGCTGCTGACCAGCGTGGGACGGGCAACGAAATGGGCGAGATTCTCCTGTACGCATTCCTTGAGACGGTGCTGGGGGCTCCCAAGATTTATAGCAAGGTCGAGCTAACATCGGCGGTAAAGAGCGGAACCAGCTCCAGCGATGGAATGCATATAAAAGTTCTCTCTGCTGATGACACATCAGTCACCTTCGAGATGGTTTTCGGGGTTTCCAGCGTTGTAGGAGGCTTCGATGATGCCATCAACAATGCGTTTGACCATATCCAGCAAGTCAATTCCAGAACAAGCGATGAGATCCAAATCGTAAACAGCACGATTTTCGAACTGCCTGAAGATGATCCTGTTGTTCGAGAACTCAGGCCGATCATCAAGCCAGAACCGAACAAGCAGGTCAATCGTGATTCAGCCTTTGGAGTTTTTGTCGGTTATTCTCTCGGTCTGGACAAGTCAAAATACACCGCTCAGGAATACCGGGACATGATTGAAAAGAAAATGGATGCTGACATTCTTTACTATGCGCCACAAATCCGTGATCGCATAAATAAGATGGGCCTCCATAATCGCTCCTTCTATATCTATGTACTTCCTTTGGATGATGCGGAGGAAGACAAAAAATCTATCATGAAGAAGATTATGAGAGAAGGTGACGCTTAATGGCCAACAGCAATAAAAAGTTTGGCGAGGCGTTCTTCGCAGAACTGAATGACGACACATATCTTCATAAGATTTACGAGGACATCCTTTTCAACTATTCGATAAAGGTATTCAGTTTTAAGAAACGGGCCAAGCGTCATATTCCGAAGATCGATGCATTAACCTTTGCCGATCTTCTTTCAAAATCGAACCACAGCACTCTTGCGGACTCCCAAAAGATGTGGGCTCAGGAAATTGTCACGATGCTCCATTATCTCTATCCGGATGATCCGACGGTAACCTATATGACCGGAGTGGTCCTCGCCAACCTCGGAAACTATCAAGGTCAGAAGCTCATTGACTCCACCTTTGATGGTATTGATGCGCTGGATCGCATTTTTGGCGAATTCAAAAAAGACTACCTCACAATTCCTGCTGACCAAGGCAAACGATTTATGAGTGCTCAGAAGCAGGTTTATGACCATCTTCAGGACGACTATTTTAGTTATTCCGGCCCTACGTCAATGGGAAAGTCGTACATCATGCGGATGTTCATCAAACAACAGATTCTTTCCGGGGCGAGAGACAATTTTGCCATCATCGTTCCGACCAAGGCGTTAATAAACGAGGTTCGCACAAAAATCACGGAAGACTTAGGTTTGTCGCTGAAGGAACACAGATACCATCTGGTTACGGCTGCTGGGGATGCCGCACTTAAGATTGATGACACGAGCAGACGGTATGTGTTCATCATGACTCCGGAGCGGCTGCTTTATCTTTTGATGAACGAAAAGGATATCCAGCTTGACTACCTTTTCATTGATGAAGCGCAGAAACTCTCCGGCGATGATACAAGAAGTCCATTCTATTATCAAGTCGTGCAGATTCTGAGCGAAGCGGAACAGAAGCCCCATATCATATTTGCTTCTCCGAATGTTCCAAATCCGCAGGTGTATTTGAACCTGATATCCGGGGTTGAGACGGAAACACTCTACCAGCATAAGCTGGCCTCTGCGTTCTCGCCGGTTACTCAAATCAAATTCCTGATAAATCTTGAGAGCAAAGAAGTCAGCGTCTATAACGAACACACGAAGAAACTGATCCCTATCACCTCTGTGGCCCTGCCAGATGCTGATTTAACAGATGTCCTTCTGCGATTTGAGAAAGATGATCAGGGTAACGAAAAACAATGCATTGTCTATTTCTCATCTGTGAGAAAAACGGTAGACGCCGCTCGGTACTTTGCTGCTAACCGTGTGGCTAAGACCGACAATGCTGAACTTATGGAACTCGCAAAAGACATTAAAAACGAGGTCCATAATGACTATTACCTTGCAGAACTCATTTCTAAAGGGGTTGCATACCACATTGGTTATCTTCCTGCTTCTATTCGACAGCGGATCGAACGACTGTTTCACGAGGGAGCGATCACGGCATTGTTCTGCACGAGTACGCTTGTGGAGGGCGTGAACCTTCCCGCAGACAATCTTTTTATAACGGATTTCAAAAATGGCCGGTCGCATATGTCAGCAATCGACTTTAGAAATCTGATCGGTCGTGTTGGGAGGCTTGAATACAATCTATACGGAAATGTCTTTCTTGTTGCTATAAACGAAAAGGCATCCGAGAAATATGTATCTCGGCTTCAAGAGGAAATCCCAGAACAGGCTCTTTCCGTAGAAAAGGAATTGACCCGTGCCCAGAAAAAGCATGTTATCAAAACGCTTCTATCTGGGACGATCGTCATAGATAAACAGTTAAAGAGCCAGTCTCCTGATTCATATGACCTGATGAGAAAATTTGCTATTATCCTTCTGAATGACATTTTGAAGGATCGGCAAAGCAAGGTCCGTAGTGAATTTGTGGCTTTGATGCAGCCGGGGGATGAAGACAAAATCCGTCAACTATTCTCGGAGAAGGAAATAAAGCCTGATGACGATATTACCGTTTCCATCGATCAGACGGAATCCTTATATGAGGCCATAGCTTATAATGGTTTGGAGTTCCCAACGGTAGATGACAACGGAGAGTTTGACGGAAAGCAGCTGCTTCCGTTCCTTGAAAGACTATGTGGCATTTTCAATTGGGAACGGTACGAATCAGATACGCTTGGTCATGTCGGTAAAATTTCGCAAAAACACGGTAAGTTGAGCTGGTATGCTGTAATTCTGAGCCAGTGGGTCCGTGGAGCTGGGTTGAATCAAATCATGTTTCAGGCAATTGCAAACAAAAAGCAGAATCCGATAGATGCCCTGTTCATAGAGAATCAGTTCGTCGATTATAACGATTCCAGAGAGCACAGGAACATTGTCATCTCCGACGTCCTGAGTGTGATCGATAAAATAATCCTATTCAAGTTCTCCAATTACTTCTTGAAGGTGGCAAAAGCCTACAAGGAAATCCGAGGACAGGACCCGAAGGACAATTGGTACGAGTTTGTTGAGTATGGCTCGACGAACAAAAGGGCCATTGCTATTCAAAAACACGGCTTTTCCAGAGAGTCGGCAATGTACATTCTTCGCCAAGGTCAGAAATACATTGCAGCTGATGAACCGGAATTGAAACTGCATCGTAGCATCCTTGAGTGCCCGAATAAGGGCGTTCGGAACGATGCAGACATGATACAATACAATATCCCGGACTTGTTCGTGGATTAAAAAAGGGGAGGAAAAACAATGCAGCTGAAACTTTTTATGAAAAAAGATCGAATTGGCGTAGATGCAAAGGCTATTTTTGACACAGATACAAAAGCAACAGTGGTATTGAAAGGATCGAAACTCTCGGCCACTATTTCGGATGCTCCAACCTTTAGAGGTCGTAAGACTATAGAGAAAGCACGAGAAGGTTGTGTCATAGACAACATTCTGCAGAAAGACCTTGCCTTCAAAAGCCCTTCCACGGCAGGCAATGTAGTTACAGGACGTAGTACAGATGGATTGCAAGCGTGGAAAACAGAGGACGGAAAAGTATTAAAAGAGGCTCTTTCCAAATAATGCGCAAAGCCCATGACAATAAAGAGCCGCAGGAGGAACGGTAGATGCAACAGATTTTTAGCAACACGACATTAACAGTCAATCAGCTGATCGAAAAGATCGATACAGGAGAACTTGGCCTTCCGGAGCTTCAGAGGCCGTTCATCTGGAAGGATTCAAAGGTGCGTGATTTGTTCGATTCCATGATGTGCGGGTATCCCATCGGTTATTTGATGCTGTGGGAGTGCCCTACGCTTGAGAAGAAGAAAACCATTGGAACAGATACCCACAACTATGAATCTCCGAAGCAGGTTATCATTGATGGCCAGCAGAGACTGACCTCCCTTTATGCCGTCATGAAAGGGAAAAAAGTCATCAATTCAAAATACGACGAAAAGTCTATCGTGATTTCCTACTGCCCAGTGAGGAACAAGTTTGAGGTTGGTTATCAGGCAACGAAGAAGGACCCGGAATGGATCTACAATATCAGCGAAGTGTTCACCACATCGAATATTACCAAGCTGATCATCAACTTTACCAAGAGGCTGGATGAATATCGAACCTCCAAAGGTGAAACGCTGAGCGATGAGGAACAGGATTTGATTTCCGAAAACATCACTGCGCTTTCAAATCTGAAACAGCATACGCTTCCAGTATTTGACATCAAGGCTAATGCCGAGGAAGAGGATGTTTCAGAGATCTTTGTTCGTGTTAACTCCGGTGGCGTGGCATTGAAGCAAAACGACTTTATCCTGACGCTCCTTTCGCTCTATTGGGATGAGGGCCGGAAAGAGATCGAACAATTCAGCATGGAGTCAACATATCCCTCCAAGGACAAAATCACATCGTACAATCAGCTCACCGAGGTCACAGCACAGGATGTTATTCGTGTGGTTATGGCGTATGCTTTTGACCGAGCTCGTTTGAAATATGGATACAAACTGCTTCGTGGAGCTGACTTCGACAAAAAAGGTGCTGTTGATGAAACTCTGCGTGATCAGCGTTTCGATGTGCTAAAGGCAAAGCTCCCAGACGTTCTCAACGTTCATAACTGGCACGAGTTCTTGAAATCTATCATGAATGCCGGTTATCTGTCCGGTGATCTGATTCTTTCGGGAAACGCAATTTACTACACCTATGCGTTCTACCTTATCGCAAAGTACAGGTTCAATGCGTCATATAACGAAAACATGCATCTGACCTCGCTGTGGTTTTTCTATGCGTCTCTTGTCTCGCTCTATACCGGATCGTTTGAATCCACGGTTGAAAACCACCTGAACTCTATCAAGGAGCTCACGTCGTTGGAAGAATACAAACGGTTCATTCTGTCGAGGGTTGAGGAGCGGCTTACAAATGACTACTTCGACATCACACTTATTGGTTCTGAGGGGCTGGCAGTATCAGGCCGAGGTAACAATGCGTGGAATGCCTATGTAGCGGCCTTGAACATTCTAAATGCAAAAATCCTGTTCTCAAAGAGCAATCTGCTCGTCAGCAAGTTGTTCGAGCCCGGTACCGACGGCAAGAGAAAGTCGCTGGAGAAGCATCACCTGTTCCCGAAGGCTTATCTGAAGACGCTGGGATACAACGATGCCAAGATCAACCAGATGGCTAACTATGCCTTCATCGATTGGAAAGATAATATGGAGATACTCGATGAAGCTCCTTCGATTTATTATCCGGTCGTTTGTGCTGGCCGCAGCCCTGAAGAAATCCAGAGGATGGAAGAAGAAAATGCTCTTCCGCACGGCTGGGAAAACATGTCATATGAGGATTTCCTGATCGAGCGGAGAAAGCTAATGGCGGCAAAGATAAAACATGCCTTTGAGATTTTGAAGAATAACGCCAACTGAGATGCGGGGATAAGCATATGATGGAACTCTTAGAAGATGTTTTTATCCGCTGTAGTAGGTGCGGAAAAGTCACTGGAATACACAAAGAGGATTTTGATTTTGAGTCCTATGTATATGATCGTGGCGATAATAGGATGGGTGAAGAAATCGAATTCCGTCACGAGGGATACATTAAATGTGATCAATGCGATAATGAAATCTCCTTCAGAATATCTGGCTACGAGTACCCAATAGGTGCATTCAACTATGAAGATAGTGAAATAACTGGCGGGCGGTTTGAGGAAGAGCCGAACATGGGGGTCATATATAGCCAAGATGATTTTGACCTCGATGATGCATACCCTGCATTTACACGGGTGGAGCAAATCATCATGGACATCGCCCAGAATCGTGAGTTGATCTACGACATTTCTCCCAGAGAGTTTGAGGCGGTTATCGAACGGGTGCTTCAAGATGAAGGCTTTGAAACAAAGTTGACACAACAAACCAGAGATGGTGGCCGTGATATAATCGCAACAAAGTATGAGATGGGAAAGCCAGTCGTTTTCTATATCGAGTGTAAACGCTACGGACGCCAGAACTCTGTGGGCGTAAATATCGTTCGTTCTCTATATGGCGTCCAGTCGGCTGACCAAATAAACAAAGCGATTCTCGTAACAACTGGACATGTCACCCGTGGTGCTCGCAGATTTGTAGATGATCAGAATACGATGATGAGTGTCATCGATGTCGAGGAAATACACGAACTGATTCAAAGAAGCGCAAGGAAATATAGAGGCTACTGAACCTTTTAATTATTCCACACTTTTTAATTATTCCTCCGACAGCCGGTTTTGAGGGGTAAGTTTCAAAGGCCACAGAACCGGCCAGCAATAATCGAATAAACAGAAAAAGGGCTTCCGAAGCTCTGCTGTAAAACACAGCGGAACCTCGAAAGCCCTTTATTTCAAGCCTTTTTCAGCACTTATGTGCCGGAGAAGGCTTTTTATGTTTGTATCAAAGACAGCGTTTTTATAGATATAAAAACACCGAGATTGATACAATTTAATTAT
>Ga0256404_1010451_pt1 | contig 12816 bp, 14 predicted proteins | sample RumenRJG_01DNA_FD_185990 | JGI IMG/M metagenome (GOLD analysis project Ga0256404, IMG submission 185990) | Bovine rumen microbial communities from Lethbridge, Alberta, Canada - RJG_01 | ecosystem: Host-associated > Mammals > Digestive system > Stomach > Rumen | place: Canada: Alberta | collected...
TTATAAAGCAGGCTTTATCAAACAAAAAGATATTGAGAAGGTCAGAGATATGATCTATGACTTACTATCTGGTTGGTTTAAAGATATTGACTACTATATTAAACAACAGATAATCCCCATTAAATCGATTCAAAATAAAAATCAATAACGTATTTTTAAAGAGCTAATACGGTGCTAGACCGCATGTAATAAATGTTTATGAACTTTTAAGTTCATGCGAAAGTTGAGTATTTATAAAATTATTTATAAACTTTTCCATTACTACTCCTAATAAATTAAGACTAATTTTGTAAAACAATTAAATTGATAACCAAGTTGATCTACTTTGTACTATTTAGATTGCACTCAAGATTGTCGATTATTACGCCATCTTCTTTTTGCTTATTCAGTTTTGCGAATTTATTTAAGCGAACTGCATTAACATCTCTCCACGCATAGCATCTTGAATAGTTATTGCTCATATTTTTCATAAATTCGGTAATAGCAAACTGAATAAAATACTTTCTATAAGCTATATCTGTGCAATCAAATAACCCAAAGTAAATATTATTAATTACTTCAAAATAATGAAATGCGATAACTTTATTTTGATTATTTGGATCTCTTACGCATACAACTTGATTTTTTTTAATATTTTCAACTAACTCAGAATATTCAGGTACACAATCCCCTATTAAGTCAAAATTCTCAGTCATTAACGACATAATTGTCTTCGCATCTGATTCTTTTGCGAAACATACATTTCTATACTCATGAGGAACAAAGTCAATATAACTTCTAATTGAATGCTCTATAGTATATCTGGCAAGTTTTTTATTGATTTTAAATCCAAATTCTTTTAGCTGTTCAAAAAACAAATGATCTAAAGTATCACATTTGTAGCTTAAGGATAAAGAATATGTCTTATGCCATCGACTAATTATAGGATCATTTAAAGAGGTTAAATCAGAATGGCAATTTATAAAATCCTTTTTCAACGAATTATAAGAATTTGTATAAAGGAATACATTAAAATAGGAATGTTTTAGTGTAAGAACAAAGAAAGAATTTTCTGAAATATAAACAAATATTTTTCCGCTTGGTAATTCTTTCTTAATTTTATTTATGTCAATAATTTGGTAATTCTTTACTAGCTTACCTTTCTTTTGAAATTCTAAAAATAACGCTCTATATTCTTCGTATGACGTAACTTTACGTAACATTATATAACATTAACTCCTGAAGGAATGTTTACAATACTTCCAGAATAATAAGGTGCATTCACTCCTAAAAGTTTTATTATTTCACCTGCAACAACTTTAGGAGGGATTAATCCATTTGGCTGATATGATGATTTGAGATACTCATCAAAATCGTCATACATTTCTTTATTAGAAGAAATAAATGGAGTATCAACGTATGCAGGTCTAATACCACTTACATATATTTTTTTTGACCTTAATTCATTAGCCATAACTCTTATAGAGCTTTCTAGTGCTGCTTTAGATGAAGCGTATGGCAAAAAATATTTTGTGTTTTCAAAACTGGCTAATGAAGACAAAGCGACTGCACTAAAGGAAGATTCTCTTCTCTTTTGTTTAGATATACAGCGAATAAACTCAACAAAACCGAAAAAATTTACCTTCATAACAGAGTCAATAATATCTTTGGTCAAATCCTTAAATCTGACTCGATTTGCACAACTAGCGCTATATATTAAACCATCAATAGCATTCGAAAAATCTGAATTGACTTCTAGTAGTAAATCGTTGATCTTTTCAACATTTGAGATATCAAATTTATAAGTTCTATGATTTCCTGGTTGAAGTTTTGCAATTGTTTTGTCTAGATTTTCTTGATTTCTAGCAATTAAAATTACATTTGCACCTAGCTTTGAAAATTCCTCTGCACAGCATTTTCCTATACCAGAAGAACCACCTACAATAACAATATTTTTTCCTTGATATGAATTTTGAAGCATTATTATTCTATTGGCTCCACGTAGGCTTCTTCAAATTTACTATCACTTACTTCAATAATAGGCACAATATTTTTTGTTTCAATAGTGATTTCGGCAATTCCCCAAGACAAACCAACACCAAAAGCACATGTTAACAATTTTAATTTTTTATTTTCTTGGTTAGCATATGCATCAGCTATTGTAGTAGTTATGGTAGCACCATCTGTATTTCCATACCTATCAAGAGACATAGGCACTTTAGAAAGATCTACATTCAATCTTTTAGCAATAGTTTTTACTATTTGCTTATTTGCTTGATGTAAGACAACTCCATCATAATCATCAATGGATTTATTATTAGATTCTAAATATTTTTTTAAATAATCAACCACAACGGACGTAGCAAAGGATGTAATCTCTATGCCATCCATATATTCACCTGTTCCAATAATTGTTCCATTTGGAAGTTTTGCCTTTTTAAATTTTCTCCAACTATTTCTTATACCCAAACTTGGTCTAAACAAATACTTATATCCAGAACCATCTGTATACAGTTCTGTTTTAAATACATCATCGCCTTCTTTATCTAAAATAGTGGCTGTAGTAGATTCTCCATTTAAGAATTTATCAGCCTTAAGCAATTCTTCTTTGTTATCAAAGTCACACCAATGAGAATCACCTATTAGCATTAAAACCTTATTTATAGTAGGTTGTTGCATTAAAGATGAGCAAATGCTTAATCCATAAGGAAAAGCTGAACAGCCTAAAGGGACATCGAAAGCCATAACATCCTTTCTAAGACCAAGCCTATGTTGAAGTAAGATTGAGTTCGATGTACCTGGATTAAAATCTGGGGTCTGAGTCAAAAATACAACAGCATCAATTTCCTCAGGCTTAATTCCTGCCCTCTTTATTGCTTCAACAGCTGCAACATATCCAGTATCAGCACAAGTCTGCTCAGTTAAGGAAATGTGACGTTGCGAAATTCCCATTTGTCTAACAAAAGACTTTAAATATGTATAACTTGGACTATTTGGATCCAAATTAATCTTTTGAATATTTGATGGGACGGCACATGTAAGTGCAGCTATGTGAATTCCGCTATATTGCAACTGTGGCATAAACTATTACTCCATTGTGTCCAAAATGTCTTGAACGGTCTTAAAGCCTCTTACCTGCTCGCCACTGATCTTTTTTCCAAAATCATCTTTCATCATAACGACATATGATAGAGCAGAAAGAGAATCCCATTCCTCTACGTCAGATAACAGTGTTTCTGGAGTCAAAGCACCAGAGTCTAAATCCATTATTTCTTCTAACTTTTCTAACTTTTCTTCAATTTCCATTATTAACTCCATTATTAATTACGATATTCAAAAATTCCATTTCCTGGATGTTCAATCAACTCACAAAAGTCAAATTGACCTATATTGCAAACAGCACTAGCTAGAGATAGACCTCCTCCGAATGCAGCTAAACAAACCTTAAATTTTTTATCCAATAAGCTACTTCCTAAGTTGTAGGCAATATTAACAGGAATTGTTGCACAAGAAGAATTTCCAAATAATTCGCCTATATTATTAAATAATTTAGCTCTTGGGACTTTCATTAAATCAGCTAATTTTTCAAGCATAAAGCGATTTGGTTGATGAGTTAAAAAATAATCGATATCATTCTTACTTACATTAGCTAATTTACAAACTTGTTCAATTATTATTGGAACCTCATCCATTACAAAATGAAATACTGCGGTTCCATCCATATATAGATTATTTAACGAGCGGTAATTACCCATCTCATCTTTATGCATTTTTGCTGTTTCTTCAGAACGTGGTAATCTCATACCTCCAGCTTCAGTTATGAGAACTTTTCTTCTTGTTCCATCGTGATAAAAAGAAAAATGGATAGTATCATTTGGATCATTGCTCTTTGTTACTAGAGCTACGCCTGCTGCATCTCCAATCAAAGGGTATGTATTTCTATCCTTAATATTTGCATAGCAAGCACCACTTTCTGCAGCAATAACTGCGACCTCTTTCAAACCAGCATTTATTAAGCAAGATGCTTGAAACAAGGCTGAAATGAATCCTGTACAATTCTCATACAAATCTACGCAGTGAGTGCTAGTTGAAAGCTTTAAATTACCATGCACCACCTTTGAATTTCCAGGAACTGGATGATCTGCTTGCTGCGCAACAAAAATAATAGCATCTAGTGAATCTTTAGAAACATAATTATTCTTAATAATGTAATCTAAAGCATATGCACCTAAATCACACAACGTAGTCTTAGGATCAGCGATTCTATGCTCTTTAAACCCCATTACTTTTGCAAGTTTTCTAGATGAATTTTCAGGAAAAGGAAAATACTTTAATTCATCTTCGAAATATGAAACATGTGCTGGTATACATGAACATATACCTCTTATGCGAACGCCTGTGATTGAGGAATTCATATTATCACCTAAGAAACTTAGTTACTGTTTTTGATTAGTGTCAATATTGCATCAATTGACTGAAAGTTTTCAGGCAAAATATCTAATGCGCTAATAGAGATGTTGCATTCAGCTTCAATATCTGACACTAACTGTACAATATCAAAACTGTCTAATAAGCCGTCAGCTACAAAATTATCACTAGATTCAAAATCCATTCCAGGCTGCAATTCTTTTAACATTTCTAATAGTTTTTCTTTATTCATAATACTTCCATAATAAATGACTATTTAACACTAACAACTCTTTCATTTTTTGGGTTATAGACTGTATTCTTTTCGCTTTCTTTAAAACTGCCATCTGTTAAAAAGTAGATATCATCAGAAAACAATTTTTGCATTGTACTAAAGGCATCTTTTTCTGAAAAACAGCAAATCTGACCATCGCCGTATGGTACTTTGTTTAGCATTCCCAACTTTTCCATTGTGTTATGGACTACTGGTACTGGGTTCAACTTACAATTACCATAGGTACTAAAAAGCCAGTATTTTTCATCTGAATGCAAATGCCCCTCATAATCTATTATGTCACCAACAAATTCCCTATCATATCTATATGGAACTTTTACGTAGGATTCCATGAAATGAGTATAAGTAAAGCATTCTCTCATATCGGCACCCAGGAACAGAAACTTTACTTTTTTACCACAAGTGTGAAGTCTGTCGTAATTAGAGTTTTTGCCAATAGAATAACGGCTTAAGTCATCTACAAGATTTAACCTATCACCAACAACATAAACCGAAAGCATAGGATCAATTGTCCTTACACCTTGGATATTCTTTCGAACAAACTCATTTAATGCTCCCATTCTAGAAGGAGAATTGGTTACATCATAAGATTCGTTGTTGCAAAAACTAAAGGTAAAAGTAGGAAAAACAACTGTTCTTACACCTAAATTTTCGATACAATAATATAATTTTTCTAAAAGTGGTTTTCTTGGTACTGCAGGCAAACCAAAAGTCATGTCAGTGTGAATATATAAAACATCACAATCTGAAGCACCTACTTTTCTTAAGGAATCTTCTAATTGTTCTGATGAAACATTTCCTTGTTTTGAATTAAATAATATCGCCATATCACACCTAATTTATAATTTATAAACACAATTTAACATATATTTCAGACAATAAAAAAAACATAGATCAAAACTTTGGGAAATGCTCGCCCCCATCTACACATAAAATTTGACCTGTTAGGTAAGATGAATCTTCAGAAATTAAAAATCTAGCAATTTTAGCAACTTCATCAACATTACCTGGTTTTAGCAGTGTTGGAGGATTCCATTGACTAGAGGTATCTTCACTACTGAATAATGTTTTAATTATCCTAGTATTAAAAGATCCTGGTGAGATAACATTTACTCTTACATCTGGAGCTAATTCGCAAGCTAAAGCTTTTGCTAAACTGTTAATTGCACCTTTACTTGAACAATAATGAGGTTGATATTTTTTTCCACCTTCAGAAATAATAGAAGATGTCAAAACTATTGATTTTAATTGCTTTTGATTCGCTTTTTTCTTTAATAAAGTAGAAATAATTTCCGTAGCACTGAAATAATTAACATTCATTACTTCTAAACCAACACTATACTTTGTTTTTGCTATAGGAAGCACTTCTGTTATTCCTGCAAAATGTAAAAAAGAATCTACAGTTATCCCCTTATTTAGCAAAAATGAAGATAACTCTGCAGCAACATTTTGAGCATTTACAAGATCAAATTGAAAAATTTCGACTTTATTACCATATTGTTTGCATTTCTCTGCAACTGTTTCAAGTCTAGTTTTATCTCTTCCATTCAAAATCAAATTATGATCTTTGCTTAACAATAAAGCTGTTGCTTCTCCCATACCTGAGGATGCTCCAGTAATTAAAACATATTGTTCACTCATCTTTGCTAGGCTCCAACGTACTTTTCTTTAAGTAAATTTCTGTCAATTTTTCCATTTGCATTCTTTGGCATCAATTCTAAATATTCAAATTTAGTTGGTACCATATATTTTGGGAGAATTTGCATAATTTGCTTTTGAATATCCCTAGGTAATATTGGATGCTCTGCTTCATACACTAAAATAATGTCTTTAGTCATTTGGTTATATAGAACACAACAATTTTTAACAATTTTTAGTTTTTCTACAATAACATGTTCTATTTCAGCTAGCTCTATCCTATAGCCCATTCTTTTTACAAGTGTATCCTTTCTTCCTTTAAAAATATAATTTCCATCAGCTCTCTTAGAGACAATGTCACCTGTTTTATATATTATTTCAGGATAATTTGTATTTAACGGATTTTGTACAAAGGCTATGGATGTTTTCTCCTTATTTGCATAGTATCCCATAGCAAGAGAGCTTCCTCTAATGCATAACTCTCCTTCTGACTCATCAAGGATTAACTTATTTTCATCATCTAAAACCATAACAGAGGTATTTCTAAAGGGTCTTCCTATTGGAATTGGGCTAGAGTCTTCTAGTTTAGATTTAATCTCGTAAAACAAACAATCCAAAGTAATTTCTATAGGACCATAAAAATTTGCAAACCTACAATTTGGGAGATGTGTATACCAATAGTTAAATTTTGCAGTTGGAAACACTTCACCTGCAAACCAAACCATACGAAGGGAACTTAAGTCAAATTTTTCTAATAAATTCATATTTGCGATGTTTACCATTATGGTTGGAACCCAAAACAAATATGTAACATTTTGAGATTTAATATAGTCCAATAGTTTTGCAGGAAAAGCAGCATACATTTCTGGAATAACACACAACGTGCTGCCCCAGCATGCCATCATGCATAGTTCAAAGCTGTATATATCAAATACTATTGGAGATAGACTTCCTATAATTTCTTGATCTGAAATTAATTTTTCATAACGAACAGCTTCGATAAAATCAATAAAGCTTCGGTGATTCAAAACAACAGCTTTGGGTAAACCAGTTGATCCAGAAGTATTTATTACACAGAGAGGCTCCATGTCAATTTGATCTTTTAATGCTGAAAAGCTATAGGTACTAGGTTCTGGTAAAGAATAATTAACATCAAAACAATTAATAAATCTTATATTTGATACATTTTCAAAATTATATTTAGAAAATGATAAGATACATGCAGGTTTTACTTGATTGATTATAGCTTCTTTTCTTTTTGGTGGATTATTCACATCTAAATTCATATACGCATTGCCACTATACATAATGGCAAAATCAGCTACAACAGATTCAATTGACTTTGGACACAAAACACCTATCACAGAATTAGTAATATGTAATTCATTAGAAATATAAGATGCTAGGCTAAGAATTCTGTCATGCAACTGCTTAAAGGTAATATTTCCAGTTGTATCTTGTACTGCAATTCGTTCTGAAAATTTTTCTAAATTTTCTTCAAAATACTCAACAATGTTTATGTGATAACTCATAATTTTCCTTTCTGTTACATGTTTCTTTGATAAAAGAATCTAATGCTAACTTCCAAAAATCTCCGTCATGCTCTCCGTTAAAACAGACTTTTGTTGAAGAGATATTTTTTTCTTTTAATGTTTTTAGCAGGAACTCACTTTGCGTATTGCTCAAAAAGTCTTCTTTTCCAAAATAAATAGCATAATTGGAACTAGGTACTTCTTCTATGCTTGATAACAGCTTAATTAAACTGCCGTTATCTTTTACATTGAGCAATGACTTTCTTGCTTTTGGTACAATTAGTTTATATATCTGGTACTGATTACGATGTTGTTTCAATTGTTCCATATCATAATTATCAAAATCGTATACTCCAGAAATTAGCCCTACAGATGAAAAAAGTTCTTTACTTTTCAACGACCATTTTAATGCACCGTATGCCCCCATTGAAATTCCTAATAGATAGTGATCCTTTACATTTGTAGAAATTCCAAAACTGTTATTTACCCAAGGAATTAATTCATATTCTAAGAAATCTAAAAATCCTTCACTTTCTTCATCTAAAAATCCGTTACTTGTATTTAAAGAAGGAGATATTACGGCAAGTTTAAATTTATCAACAAAATTTGCTATCCCTAATGAATCAAAAAAGAATGCTCCATCCTTAAAAGCGCAGTGTAAAGTTACGAGAGACTTTATAGGAGTATTAGTCACTAAAGGGTATGGTAAAGCTATATCCACTTTTATCGGACACTGCAACTGAATTGATTCAAAAGTTTGAGTAATTCTTATCATAATTAAATGTACAACGCTGGTAAAACTTTTGTATTAGACAAATCAACTATGCCACAAACACATGATAAGCCTGTTCCTATGCCACACAATAAAGATTTTCCTTTTGTTAAGGAGTCTAATTTACTAATATTTTCACTTATACCAAGTGGAATTGAGGCTGAAGACGTATTTCCTGTATATTGAGCTAAAAAAGGCACTTTTTCATTATTTAATGATAGAGAAGCTGCCATAGAATTAATTACAGCCTTATTTGACTGATGTATAAAAATGTAATTTAAATCATTTAAATTAGTGTTATTATCAAAAGCAAGTTCTTTTATAGAAGCCACCCCTACATCAAGTTCAAATTCAACTAATGCAGCTCCATCTAGGTGAAACGAAGTAGAACCTACTTTTTCCTTATCATAAGCTCTTGCATATCGAAAACCAGAAGTAGGATTTATAACAACTTGATGTTTTTCTCCGTAGGATTTAATTAGATATGATGACTTATTCTCTGACTCAGAATAGCTTAGCAACGCAACACCTGCTCCATCTCCAAATTGAAGAGCATTACTTATTTGAGAATCAAATGATCCTCCATCAAAATCAGTCAAATCACCAACGCAAACAAGCACCTTTTTACATACATTTAACTCAATTAGGGTGGAGGCATAAAATAAACCATATACAAAACCTGAACAGCCTTGGTGAAGATCTAGCATAATGGTGTTTTCATTTAATCCAATTCTGCTCTGCATTGTATAGGTTGTTGATGGAACCATATAGTCTGGAGATTGAGATACAAAAATCAAAGCACCAATATCATCAATATTTGAATTTGTGTGTTTTATGCATGATAAAGCTCCTGCTACACATAAATCAGATATTGTAAGCGGTCTATTAACCAATCTTAGTTTTTCAAAACCTAAAGAAGAAATCATTCTCTTAGTTTTTCGCTCATTAAAATGATGCTCAAGACTGAAATCTAATACGTCAATTTCTCTTGTTCCAGAAATTCCGACTAGAGCTTCAATTTTTACATGATTAAAATTGTGTATCATCAATTCACCTACTCTATAAGCTTTAATACATCTCCTACTGTTTTAACTTTTGAAAATACGGAGATATCAATTTTGTAGCCATTATTTCTAAGCAACAAGAAAATGTTAAAAATTGCGAATGAATCAAAAGCATCATCTTGAAAAGATGTATTTTCATCTATTCTATAATCCACATCAACAATTTTAATAATCTCATTTAGTAAACTTTGTTTATCCATAACTCAATATCCTTTTCTAAAATTCAGTTACAATCTCATATTTCAACTCAAGTTCTTTTAAGTACTCGTCAACGTAACACTTACCATTCTCATTTTTTGAATATAGAGAAGGTCCTTTGAGGTAGTAATATTCATTATCTTCTTGGTAAATTGATGCTCCCATCTTAACAGTATTAAAGAATAATGCTCTTTCATTTCCTTTTTTGACTTTTATTAGAGGATTTTCTAGATCATAATGGATTCTAATTTTTGCTAGAGCTAAAGTAATGTGGGAACGAACAATTGAATCCTCAGCAAAAAAATATATACCAGGTTCAAAGGTTTTATTCTGCTTATTTATATTCTGATAATTTGCAACTCCGACAAGTTTGCTTTCAAAAAAAATTGCAAAGTATAGTCTTGTTTTATCATTCTGCAATTTTTCACAAAAAGATAGATGGGATTCAGGAGAAATAACATCAGAGTGTTCCATTTTTTCTCTAATGCTTGCCATATTTCTTTTTTCTAAGATGAGGAGTAACTGCTCTCTTGGAAGATTTGTAAAATTCACAAATCTAATTTGCTTTTTCATAGTTCATTTCCTATTTTGTTACTCTTTTTAATTACTTATCGAGTTTCTTATAAATTTCTTGAACAAGAATTAGATTTTTACTAAAAAATTGTATAGATTTGTGATATCAGTAGGCACCAGCTCTAATCTTTCTTAGAGTCAGTGTCTATTTCTAATCAATCAAGAGACTAGCAACATCTAGCCTCTTATATTTTTTATGCAACAAAATCTAAAGTCTTTTGTTTAAGGTACTTTCGCAAAAAGTACTGGTTCAGCTTCACATCTAAACCAAAACTTGTACTTTGGATTCAACGAGTGTATGAAGCTTGGTATTTCCCAGAAATCATCTTTCTTATGGTACAAACAGATAGCTATTGTTGGTGAATGCTTTTTAATTATCCTAGTTGCGCCTCGCAACATTGACATTTCTGCACCTTCAATATCAGCCTTAATAAAATTAATCACAATTCCATTTTCTTCACAGAACGAATCTAATGAAGTGGATTTTACTTTTATGGAATCAGCTTGTTCTTCGTTAGTAATTTCTAATACTGAATTTGTTGATGAAATAGCTGTTGAATTAACAGACAATTGCAAATATCCATTTTTATCTGTAATAGCTGAATTTATATATTCTACATTACCCCCCCCGTTAGCTAGCATATTTTTTCTTCCTATTTCTATTGAATCAGGTGATATTTCAAATGCCAACACTTTTCCTTGATCCCCAACTTTTCTGCTAAAGTAAATTGATGTATCTCCAATAAATGCACCAATATCTGCTACTACATCACCTTTGTTTGCTTCTACTACATTTTCAATTGAATACTGATCGTAAACATAAATGCACTTGTAATAGAGGTCTTCTAATTTTTCACCTACTGCATTACATAATTTAGGAAAATCATAATTCAAGTTTTCTCTTTGTTCTCTCCATGATGATGTGGAAGATGGTGGTAATATAGGATAGGCAATTGGGCTATCATCAAAAACAGATGCTTGTATTCTTTGCTTCAAAAATGTCTTAAATGAATCTTTTGATATTTCATCTTGAAGATTCTCGATAAACTCTAATATCCAACCTGACTTATCATTTAGGTAGAACTGTTTTGATTCATTAATAATTTCTTCAACATCAGACAAAAAGCTTGAAGAATTTGTTTTTGAAATCTTTAGTGTTGCTCCAAATTCATTTTTGAATAATTCACTAATTGTAGCGAAATTATCGCAAGTTTCTGTCTCATCTTTAGAAATTGAACTTACATAAATAGAATCATCCTTTCTTGCAAAGCAACACAAGCCTATTTTACGAAATACGCTTAGAAGAACATCTCTACGAGATACATATTCTTTAACATTAACATAATTTGATAATATAGATACAGATTCAAAAAAGGCTTTTGACGATTTATCACAATCGTCAGTATTTTTCATGCAACTGCATTTATCTATAACTGATTTAAAAGAAACTAAAGGCTGTTCTAAATCAATTGAACATAAATATATGTGATCGTCATCTTTCACATTCTTTGTAAGTTTATCTATTCTACGATAAACATTTTCTATAAAATTCACTGTTTTCTCCTTACTATTTAAAGTTAGCACTAATTAGTTAGATTAGATCAAAATCACCCAAACATCTGTTTTAGACCTTGCTCTAGTCCACTCAAATCATTTTGGTTTGCCATATTTGAAATTAAGCTACCACATCCTACAAGCTTATCCCACGGAATATTTGCTTGCTCAAGTAGGTACTTTGAATATTGAAATTCCGTGTACTGATTTGGAAACTTAAGATAGGTTCTCTCAGGATTAACCTCTCCAAAGGAGTGTTTAACCTCAGCATTGGGCATAACTGTAAGAAAACCTAGATAATAAAGCATGGCTGCTCCTTCATCATAACTTAATTGTGTTGAAGGTCCACCTTTACCTATAGCTACGCTGTCTTCTAAATACAAAGGATTTTTCTTTATGATGGTATCAACTAAGTTATCACTTACTTCCTTTGGCATTAGCTTTAGGCAGGTGTATAAAATATGATTTCCATAATCGCGACTTACACTCTGAGCATAGTCAGGATCATTACCAAAGTTATCTTCTAAGTCTTGCAAAAACTTAAAGACGCTACTAGGTTTAATTACTTTTTGATTTGCATTATTTGAAAAGCTGTAACCTTCAAAACGAGAGATGATAATGTCTAGTAGTTCATCTATTGATGACTTACATAGTGTAGGTTCAACTGTTTCTTTGATTACTTGTAAAACTTCATCTTTAGTAAAGCCTGCAGCCTCATTTAAAACTAAATCAGTGTCTTTGGTATCTACATTGAGTATGCTTTTAAAAGTACTTACTGAAAAGATCTTTTTAATAACACCTTCA